>ERZ808054.181-NODE-181-length-83230-cov-13.458709_pt1 | contig 83230 bp, 71 predicted proteins | sample MGYA00380201_ERZ808054 | MGnify/ENA primary metagenome ERZ808054 (study PRJEB31490, sample SAMN06133419) | mouse gut metagenome | isolation source: Z5_2 | host: mice | place: China: Chengdu | collected 2015-05 ... | reverse complement strand
TTTATCACGTCCCTGCCGGGGAGGGCTTTGCAGTGGGGGATGGATTTTATCAACGGGATTGCGGAGGGTGTCCGCAGGGCCATCGGGAACGTGGTGAGCGCGGTTTCTGATGTGGCGGATGCCATCCGGTCTTACCTGCATTTCTCTGTGCCGGACGTGGGGCCTCTGACGGATTATGAGAGCTGGATGCCGGATTTTATGGGCGGTCTGGCGAGAGGGATTGAGAAGAGCCGGGGACTGGTAAGGAAGGCTGTGGAGGGTGTGGCCGGGGATATGGTGGTCAGCCCGAAGCTGGCGGATATGCAGGCGGTTCAGGCGCAGGGGGCTTCCGTGGAGGCTGTGCGGCAGATGGTTTCCGGCCTGCAGGAGATGTTTGCGGGGATGCAGGGCGGAGACGGAATGGGAACGATCTGTATTCCGGTGTATGTGGGCGGCACGCTGCTGGACGAAGTGGTGGTGGACGCGCAGGCGAGGCAGAATCTGAGGTCAGGAGGGAGATAGGGATGGCGTTTGTACAGTATCTGGTGTTTGATGGTATTCCGCTCCCTCTGCCGGATTCTTATGAGGTGCGGATGGATGACGTGGAAGCGGATTCCGGCGGGGAGACGGAGGCGGGGACTACCCAGAGGGACGTGGTGAGGCTGGGGGTGGTGTCTATTGCGGTGAGTTTTTCGGTTTCCCCGAAGTGGTTGAAAGTGCTGACGGGGTTTAAGCAGAGGGAGAAGATAGCGGTGGCGTATTTTGATACGGAGATGTTGGAGATGAAGGAGGCGGAAATGTTTGTTGAGGGGTATAAGGCGGTGCTGGTAAAGGATACGTCTTTTAAGGGGCTGTGGAAGGTGAGTTTTACGTTGAGGGAATTTTAAGGAAATAGAGAGTGATTTTTGATGGGATATCCTGTATAATGGGAAGCATGGATTAGAATTTGGTGAGGGAAAGTGTATGATTAGAATAAGACCATATAAAGCTTCGGATGCAGACACGATATTATCGTGGTGTCAAGATGAAAAAGCATTTTATCAATGGACAGCAGGCATACTTGGTAAATATCCTATAACGCAAAATGAATTTTGTTTTGTTGAATCTCTAATGCCGTTTACTGTATTTGACGAAACGGGAACTATTGGTTTTTTTACACTAAGGAACCCGAATGAATCATTGGATGAATTGCGCTTTGGATTTGTTATTGTTGATCCGCACAAGAGAGGAAAAGGCTATGGAAAAGCTATGCTCCGATTAGGTCTAAAATTTGTATTTGAAATATATGGGGCAAAAAAAGTATCATTGGGCGTTTTTGAGAATAATCTTCCGGCTTATTATTGTTATAGAGCAGTTGGTTTTAGCGATACAATTCTTGATGCAACAGAAAAATATTGTATTCTGGGTGAAGAATGGAAGTGCAAAGAATTGATCATGGAAAAATAGATAAATTCCCGTTTGGGTATGAATAAAACAAACACAGTAGCGAAAGGCAAGGGTGTGGTTATGTCAACGAATACAGCAGAAGCATTTGAATTGCTATTTGATAAAGATAATAAGACGGCGTACAAGGCATTACAGGAATTGCAGAAAGAGAGTGAGGAAACGGATCATGTCTACCCTTATATGGAAAGATTGAGTGATATGCTTGAAAGTGATAATTCTTATATCCGTACCAGGGGTCTTACACTGCTTGCCTATAATGCAAAGTGGGACAGGGCTAATAAGATAGATGAGATCATTGATGGATACTTGGAACATATAACAGATGTTAAGCCGATTACGGCAAGACAGTGTATCAAGCTGCTGCCTATGATTGCGAAGGATAAGCCTGAACTGAAAGAGGATATTCTTTCAGCACTGCACAGGGCGGATGTATCTTTTTATGAGGACAGTATGCGGCCGTTAGTTTATAAGGACATTCAAAAGGCGTTAAAAGAGATACAGAAGTTATAGGCAGATATGGATTGGTTTTTAGCGGGAGATCATCTTATCCTGCTGGAAATAGAAAAAGCAAAGATAAAAACGCAACGTACATCTTTTGGATGTGCCAGAGCCGGTAGGTAGCCCGGCCGTCCTGATGGTATCAGGGTAAGTAACCTGCCCTCCTGGGTTGTCCGTTCTTTGTTCATAACACATTTAAGGAGGGTTTCGTTATGGACAGAGGAAAGGCAGGCTTGACGGTATTTTTTGAGGGGCCGTTCTGGGTTGGCGTGTTTGAGCGTGTCGAGGACGGGAGACTTTCGGTATGCCGGGTGGTCTTCGGAAGTGAACCCAGGGACTATGAGGTGTTGGATTTTGTCCTCAAAAATTACTATGGCCTGAAATTTAGTCCGGCTGTTGAGGTGGCTGTGAAGGACGGCAGGGTGAACCCGAAGCGGAGGCAGAGGGAAGCCGGGAGGCAGACCATGCAGGCAGGGATAGGCACAAAGTCCCAGCAGGCGCTGCAACTGCAGAGGGAAGAGAGGAAGACGGAGCGAAGGCAGGTCGGAAAGGAGCAGAGGGAGGCCAAGAAGCAGCGGATGTTTGAGCTGAAACAGCAGAAGCGGAAGGAGAAGCACAGGGGCAGATAGGTTTTCTGTGCTTCGGGAACAGCAGTATCAATGGGCATCAGCCGGGAATGGCTGGTGCTTTTTGCGTGGAAAGGGGTGTTTTCATGTATCCGGTGAGCGAGGCGTTCCTGCGGGCGGTGCAGGAGAATACCCGGAGGTATTACTGGACGGGGAAGATTACCACAAAGGGAGGGGCGGTATATCCGTTCGGGTATGAGGATATTGTGAAGGGGAGCGGGTATGTTTCCGCCCAGTGCTGCGGGAGCGCGGAGATTGAATTGGGGACGGTGTATGCGGCGGAGATGGGGGTTACGCTGTTTTCGCAGATTGACCGGTATACGCTGGACGGGGCGAAGGTGGAGCTGTCCTATCATCTGCGGGTGGCGGACGGCAGTTTTGAGGAAGTGCCCATGGGGATTTTTGAGGTGAGCGAGGCGAACCGGAGGTTGCACTGCCTGGAGCTGAAAGCCTATGACTATATGCTGCGGTTCGAGAAGAGTTTCAACGGGTTTGAGTCTGTGGGGAATGCCTGGGCTTTTCTGGAGCTGTGCTGTAAGTCCTGCGGCGTGGAGATGGAGAACACGAGGGCGGAGATTGAGGGTATGCCCAACGGGAGGGAGCTGCTTTCCATTTATCCGGAGAATGATATCGGGACGTACCGGGACGTGCTGTTTTTTGTGGGGCAGGTGCTGGGCGGGTTTTTCTGTATCAACCGGCGGGGGAGGCTGGAGCTTCGGAAGTACGGGGCGGAGCCGGTGACGGAGGTGCAGGGGAGGCACAGGTTTTCCAGCAGTTTTTCTGATTTTATCACCAGGTATACGGCGGTGAGTTCCACGAACCTGCGGACGCAGACGGCGGAGTATTATGCTTTGGAGACGGACGACGGGCTGACCATGAACCTGGGGGTGAACCCGCTCCTGCAGTTTGGGCTGGAGGAGACCAGGAGGCAGTTGTGCCGGAATATCCTGGATGATTTGTCTGTGGTGAATTATGTGCCTTTTGATTCCAGCACCATAGGGAACCCGGCTTTGGACCTGGGGGACGTGCTGACTTTTTCGGGAGGGCAGGCGGACGGGGAGCAGGTGACCTGTATCACGTCTTTTCAGTGCAGGATTGGAGGGAGGCAGAGCCTGAAATGTGTGGGGAAGAACCCGCGGCTGGCCCAGGCGAAGTCTAAGAATGACAAGAATATTTCCGGGCTTTTGAACCAGATTGAGGCCGGGAAGGTGGGGATTCATACGTTTACCAATGCTTCTGCTTATACGGTGGCGGAGGATAATGTGCGGATCATCAGTATCGAGTTTGCGGCGAAGGAAGAGACCCATGTGCAGTTTTTCGGGCAGGCGGTTGTGGACGTGAGGGCGGTGCAGACGGAGAGGACGGCCAGTGCGTCCGGGAGTATCGTGGTCCCGATTCCGGCGGTGGAAGAGGGAGCGGGCAGCGGGGAGGCTGTTGGGGCCGGTGACGGCGGAAGCGGTGCAGACGGCGGCATGGCCGGGGAGATATATCAAAGACCCTGCCGACCATAATCATCTTTTGATAGATGATAAGGTGGCGCACATTGTAAGAGAGATATTCGACCTTGCACTTGCGGGAAACGGAATCTCCAAAATCCGCAAGCACATCAATAAAAAGCACGTCTTACGCCCTGCCGCTTATGCGGCGGAACAGGGGGCGACAGGTTATGAGCGGTACTTTGAGGATAACGAGGAAAGACGTTATATTTGGAGTGAGAACAGCGTGAGGGACATTTTAAGAAGCCCTATCTATGCGGGAAACCTTGCAGGCTACAAGCGGATTGCCGCCAACATGAAAAGCAAGAAACGTCCCTCTAAGCTGCCCGAAGAATGGGAAGTGATACCGAACACCCATGAGGGGATAGTCACGCAGGAGGAATTTGACACCGTCCAACAGCTTATCACAAGCCGCAGACTGCCAGAGAACAAGGGCGGATTTGAGAATATCTTTGCAGGCGTTATCAAGTGTGCGGACTGCGGCTACGCTCTGCGGGCTATGAGCGCAAACAGGAGGAAACGCCCCGACATCATCGACTGCGTACAATACACCTGTAATAATTATGGCAGGTACGGCAACGTCATGTGTACCGCACATGCCATTGAAGCAAGGGATTTATTCAACGCTGTCCTTGCCGACATCAACCGTTTTGCGGATATGGCGGTGAATGACGAGCGGGCGGTAAGGGCGATTGAGAAGCGTCTAACGGAAACAGACCAGAGCAAAGCAAAAACAATGGAGAAAGAACAAAAGAAGCTGAATAAACGCCTTGCGGAGCTTGACAGGCTGTTTTCCTCTCTTTATGAGGATAAGGTCATGGAGCGTATCACCGAGCGAAATTTCGAGATGATGTCGGGGAAATACCAGAAAGAACAGCTTGAAATCGAAGCACGGTTGAGGGAAGTAACGGAAACGCTCAATGAAAATTACGAGAAGTCGCAGGGAATCCGTGACTTCCTCTCCCTTATACGCAACTATCAAGGCTTAAAGGAACTGGACGCAACCGTGGTAAACGCACTGATAGACAAGATACTTGTTTCGGAGCGTGAGAAGTCAGCGGACGGAACGGTTAGGCAGGAAATCAAGATTTATTATAAATTCATCGGCTTTGTCGGTGAATTACATATCACACCTACGAAGCGGTGGACAGCGTTGCCCGCTAAACATTGTACGGTGTGCGGCGTTGAATATGTCCCCGGCTCTGGCATATCGAAGTATTGTCCCGATTGTGCCAAGAAGATACAGAGGGAGAAATCAAACGAGTGCAAACGCAGGAGCAGGGAACAGAAAAGGATGGCATGTATTGAACTGTCCGCAAAATCTAACTGACTGATACGGATAATAGAATTGATAAACTTAAAGGTAAAAGGATAACAGAGTATTTGGTGCAGCGTTTATGATTGAATTTATGGTTGGAAATTTTCTCGATTTTAGTATATATTAGTATATATTGGTAACGAAAGGAGATAAAATTATGGGTAGTCAAGGAAAAGAACAGGAAGAAAAGCAAGAGAAGAAATGCTTTATTATTACACCTATAGGAGATTCAAACTCCGTTATATTTAGAAAAGCAAAAGGGGTTATTGAGAGTGTTATTAGACCTGTCTTGCAAAAAAATGGGTTTAATGATATAAAAGCAGCTTATGAAATAAATATTTCTGGTATGATAACGACACAGATTATCAATAGAATTATTGATGATGATTTAGTTATTGTCAATCTTACAGGAAACAACCCTAATGTGATGTACGAAATGTGTTTGCGTCATGTAGTGGCAAAACCGATTATCCATATATGTGAAAACGGTACTATATTACCATTTGATATAAAAGATAGCAGAACAATTTTTTATGAAAATGATATGTTGGGCGTTAGTGAGTTGAAGGAGAGCCTAAAACGGTTTTTGGTCGAAATTGATTATGGAGTAGACTATTCAGATAATCCGATTTATACAGCATATAAATTTGGTAATCTATTGAAAATGTCAAATGGAACAGAAAAGGAGACGGAAATTAAGCTATTATTGGACATTTTAGATTCTATTTCTGATTTACAATCTGAAACAAATATAAATATTTCGGAAAACACAGGGGTTATTAGTATTAATGAAGAGTATACAGTTAGCGAATTTGTAAATGAATTAAAACATGTAGATAAAAATAAAGTAGCAGATGAATCGCTATATAGAAATAAAATGAGAGTATATGAACTGGCTAAAGAGTGGAATACATACAGCAAAGTTATTGTTGCCGTTGGAGACTTGTTAGGGATAAAATTAAACAGTTCTCAATCTAGTCTTGAAAAGAGTGAAATCCAAAGAATTGCTAAATATATTTGTGATAATCAATAAATTAAGGCGGTAGTTGAAAGGACTATCATCTTTTATGTATCATGGGCATTGCCCTGCTTGTGCCAAGAAGATACAGAGGGAGCGTGGGATTGAGGGAAAACGCAGGAGCAGGGAGAGAAAAAGACAGGTATGTATTGAACTGTCCGCAAAAAATGACCGACTTGGGATGATCACTGTGGCGTGTTTTCTGGTATTCATACACAATGATCTTGGGATCCGGGCTTAGCTCACCGGTAAGATGCACCCACATGTAACTTTTGCTGCCGGCAGGGCGGTCGTCATGAATCACTTCCACGGTGGTCTCATCACATTGGTTGACATGTGCCTGCAGCTGTCTTGCCTTCATGTAATCGTAAACAGGGGTGAAATACCTTTCCGCAGACCATACAGTCCAGTTGGACATTGTCTGCCTGGATAAGTGAAGCCCGTTTGCATCAAAGTCTTTGGAAATGCGGTCAATAGGCATACTGTTTACATACTTTGAATTGATGATCGCAGCTTCAAGGGACGCAGTTGCAATACTTCCCTTGAACAGGGTTTGGGGATGGTCTCCACGCAGAAACTCATCCTGATGCAGTCCATCCGTTCCAACATACACTTTGATGATGTGTTTTTCGGCAATCCATTTGGCCGGCTCAAAGCGCAGCTGCCAGTATATTTCATCCGGCATGGTCTTCCAGTTTCCTTCGCCAAAAGCAGCATCGAGAGTATCCCTGGATACATCATGTGGAACCTCTTCCTGTGGGAAATCCTTTAAGTCCTCTTCGCGCTGTCCTTTTTTCTTTGGCCTGCGGGGCTTCTTAAGACACTCATCGATGACATCATCGATATCCGGTTCTCCGGCAGTCTCATCGCAGAACGCCTCGGGCTCATTGAAGAAGGACAACTGACCCGCTATTTCACTTAACTTTTCCGTGCTGCGTCCGAACTTCTGTTGATTGGCAAGACGGATCTGTTCTATCAGAGTTTCATAGTCGTGCTCCAGTTTGTCCAGACGATCCTGCATCTGGAAGATGATATCGTTTTTGCTCTGATGATTCATCTTATTCAGTTCGTCCGGTGTAAATTTCTGGCACATCACAATTCGTCCTTTCTGCCCTGATGACTGTATTATTATAGCAGAAAAGCGGAAAAAATGCGAATTTCACCGGGGTTTCGTTTCGTCATTCTGCTGCCGGTTTTGGCTTTGTTACAGGTCTTTATTTAGCATGGAAATATAGAGTTTTCAAAGTTCATCGTTTGATTTCGGAAGGCTTATATGCCATTCCTGTCTCACTTACGCGGCATCGGAAAATGCCGGTCAGAAATGAATTTATATGCAAAAAAACAGAAGATAAATTTCTCTGTTTTGCACAAACAACTCAGTATATTTTTTTAGGATCGACATCTTTGATTTTCGGATTCAGGGGATTTAATCCCATCATCAGATAGCGGTACTGTTCTTCCGTAAGATCAGCAGCCTCCTGTGTGGTTCTTGGCCAGGACAGCCGCCCGTCCTCAAACCTTTTATAAAGGAGCAGGAAACCTGTCCCCATCCATAAAAGTCCTTTACAGCGATCAGAACGTTTCCCGCAAAAGAGGAAAAGCGTACTTTTTTCAAATGGATTCTGTCCGTACTTATCACCAATGATGGTGGCCAGCCCGTCAATTCCTTTTCTGAGATCAACGGTACCGCAGGCAAGGACTACCCTGCGGATACCTGCAGCATCCTCAAGCATGGGACACCTCTTGAAGAATACGTGAGAGCAGGTTGTCAGAGATCTCATTTGTCAAGGCTATTGATATATCTGCCTTTTTAATAACAGCTACCGGTCTAATGGCTTCAACTGGGGGGCTGCTGGAGCAATAGAAACACCTGCCGGCCGCCTGGCTGGGATAGAGACTTCTGCAAAAGAAATATCACTTCCATCTGATACCACTGTAGATGGTGGATTCATTTGGGAATAAGCCTGCTTTCTGAATTTGCGAAGCCAGTAATAATACGACTTTTCATTGATACCATTGTCAGCCATCCACTGTTTAGCTGTTGTTCCTTCTGGCCGATTTTGGCACTGAGTAATAATCTCTAGCCATTGTGAGCCACGTACATCATGTGTGATTTGATCCATGCTGATTCCTCCTCTAAAAAACTACTAGTTTTTTCGTATCTTTTAGAGTGTCGCACAAAAATGCTAATTGTCCAAGACGAGCGATTTGACGCTTACCATGCACCAATCCCGATGACGTGAATTATGAAACGCTTGCTAAAAAAGCAAGATATTTTAAGCAGGATGAGAAAAAAGTTGCGGCTATGTGTAAAATTATGGAAGATATGGGGAATGAAGCGGCACAAAAGGCAGAGTTAAAAAGTGCAAAAGAAACCGCAGAAAGATTGATAAAAAAGGGAAAAATGACGCTTGAGGTGCGGAGTGTATCCCCTTGTTCACTGAGTGTAACAGCGTCAGAGCATATAGGAACTGAAATCTATATGCTATTTTTGCCATTAAGGAGGAACATGGGCGATTAACATTCAGACCGGTAGTTCTATATCCTTTTCATTAAATTGTTTTTCAACAATTTTTATATTTCCTTTATAATCTTTGCGAATCAGCCGTTCCAAATTAACATATTCCGGACTCGCTTTTAAATTTGGCGTCGAAGATGTCACGATTGCTCTTGCATATACATGTCCAAATTTACAGAAAACATTTTTATACAATAACAAAGTTTCCTTAAGCTGAATTAACGATTTGGGCACATTAACGTAAAACAGCAGTTGGAGCTGCCTCACCAATGACAAATAAATAGTCACATTTACTCGTATTTAATGGGACAGACTTATCCTCCGCTATTATCCCACCATCCATTTTATATAAAATCACGTGGTTTTTCTTCGTATTTTCAAGTACATATTTCTTTTTATTCTCTTCACACTTTACTGCTGAACGTCTGTCCGATGATTCAATACAGTTTGCTTGATTTTTATTATCACATTTCTCTAAGGAATTACTGTTCAGTTCGCCATTAATACATTCCTCTAATTTTCTGCAGATCATTCATCTATCTCCATGGTAATAAGTTCATCAAGTTCACTATTTGTAATAGACGATACTTCATCAATATAATTTGTATTAATCATATGACTTTCCTCATCTAACAAAGGTTCCAAAATCTTTTCAGAGTTGTCCACTTTATAGGCGGCAAAGTTTTCATAAGATACTCTTAAATTTTTGGGAATAACAATCTTATTTAACTTTGTATGCTGATTCTCCACTTTTTGCGAATACAATAATATATTCGTAGAAGTAAGTATATATGGGCTATGCGTTGTTATAATAACTTTGCTGTACGTTGAATTTATCATTAACGAAATGAGATTTATAACATCTTTTTGTGCAATCGGAAATAAGTGTGCCTCTGGCTCTTCAATTATTATAAATGATTTTTTCTTTTCCAATATTGTCGCAAAGGCAAGCATCAATATCCACAATACTTCCTGCTGACCAGATGAACCATACATCAGTTTAACCCAATGATTCTCATCAAAATAAATTTTTTCACCATCGCTTTCGCTTATATAATCTGCTTTCAAAATTTTCTTAATATATTCATACGCCTGATCTACTGCTGCATTATTTATCTGACCTTTAATCGTTTTTACATAATCTGTAATCATTTCCGGAATTTTAGTTCCAAATTTATTTTTCGTTATTTTTATCAGTTTAATAAATTCCTGCATAGTCAAATCCATCTCATCAGTAGAAACATCCTGTAACTGCTCAGACATGGTTGCTAACAAACTTCTTCCGGCTGGAATATAAATAATTTCATCATTGTTTTCAAATACGAAACACAACCGTTCATTTAAATGGCGTTTCATTATCCCCACAGCAGTTATATTATCCAAAAGCCCCTTTGTATTAAAATTATTTAAAAACATTTCAGAAGCTTCTTTTATCAATCCCAAAAGTTCTTCTTTTAATGTAGCATCAAGAGAAAATCTTACATAGCCATCACGGTTTAAGAAAATCTTAATATGTTTTCCGGCAAACATATACGAAATATTAAATTTTTGCATATGTTTCGTTTTTCCAAAGCACCCCATAAACTGTTTTATCAGATATTTCATATAATTATTGAAATACTCATTTTTATGGTTCTGTGTAAACTGTGTTTCATCCATCAGATAATCTAAGGTATAATCTCTTATTTTTTGAACGAAATATACGACCTTACAAATTGTACTTTTACCAGAGGCCTGAGCACCTATGAATATCTGAAAATTTTTATTTAAATTTATTTGCGCCTCTTTTACTGGTCCAAAATTTTGTATGACAATTTTATTTTCCATAATCAAAAATCATTTCTCCATTACTTTTATAGTTCATATCAGATACAAAAATTATAATAGAACAGCATTTGATTTACAATATATAACCGCTTATAAAGTGAAACAGCCAATTTTACATAAATTTTCAAAATACCAACAACTGCAACAAAAAGTGTGCCAAATGTCCTGTTTTTTATATACTATTCAGGACAATTTAAGCGGTTGGCAAATCTGGAAAAGGAATTGAATAAATGATGGCAAACGTGGGGAACGTATTATGTTCCTGCGTTATCACCTGAAGAATTAAAGGAACTTGAAATTACTCCGATAACTTTTTCCGGCTCAGATTGGAGTTGTGATAAGCCGGGTCATTCGATACATCTTCTAAAAACCAGTCAACAGGACAGAACGCCGCTGCAGTTTCTTCATCGGGGAACTCTACTTCCGCAATTACGAGATTTTCAAAAGGCGCTTCAAAAATATCCAGTTCGATAGTTAGACTGATCTGGTCAATCGGAATTTTATAATCTGACGTAAATGTCGGCTGTTCAATTGGTATGAGATACCGTTTTTTTGCGATAATATTTCCGTCAGCTTTTTCGCGAAGATGATAATACGCCTCCTTATTTAATGGGAGATTGTATTCCTCTCTTGCCATCAGCCCCTTACCTTTATAGGTGAGATAGTAATCATCATCCTGCTTCCTGATTCTGACAACAGGGTCAGTATTCAGATAAGCCTGTTCGATTTGATGAAAAGGATATTGACTCAGCTGTTCGGGCAAAGCCCTGACCGTAAATTTTCGTTCGATTTCCATAAACGTCTCCTGGTTTTTCTGTTTTCACCGCTTTAAGAGTAGCGCAAACGCCCCCCATCTGCTATAATATACTAACCGCCTGATAAAAGCAAGCGACGCGAAGCGTCATTTGCTTTTAAGGCGGTTAATACCGAGCAAACGTCCGATGAAATCGGACAGGGAGCGCGGAAAGCGCGAGTTTGCGAGGGAGCAGCCCAGACGGAGGAAAGCAAGCGACGCGAAGCGTCATTTGCTTTTAGGGCGGTTAGTACCGAGCAAACGTCCGAAGAAATCGGACAGAGAGCGCGGAAAGCGCGAGTTTGCGAGGGAGCAGATCAGACGGAGGAAAGCAAGCGACGCGAAGCGTCATTTGCTTTTAAGGCGGTTAGTACCGAGCAAACGTCCGAAGAAATCGGACAGAGAGCGCGGAAAGCAAGCGAAAGGAGCAAAAAATGAGTAAAGTATGTGTATTTTTCGCAGAAGGATTTGAAGAAATCGAAGCATTGACCGTAGTGGACATTCTGCGCAGAGGCAATATTGATGTGGACATGGTATCCGTGACGGGAGAAAAGAGCGTGACAGGTTCCCATAAAATTACGGTGGAAATGGACAAATTATTGGAAGAAGTTGATTTTGAACAAACGGATATGATTGTCCTGCCGGGCGGTATGCCGGGAACAAAAGGGCTGGAAGCGACGGAACCGTTGATGGAGCAGGTGGATGCTTTTTATCAAAAAGGAAAATATATCGGGGCGATCTGTGCGGCGCCGAGCATTTTCGGACACAGAGGCATTTTAAAAGGAAGAACGGCCTGTTCCTATCCATCTTTTGAAAGTCATCTGGAAGGCGCTGATGTGAGCAGGGAACCGGTGACCGTATCGGACAACGTGATCACAAGCCGCGGCATGGGAACGGCGCTTCCTTTCGCATTGAAGCTTCTGGAGCTGTTTGCCGGAAAAGATGCCGCTCTTAATATGAAAGAAGCGATTGTTTTTTATTAGAAAAACTTACCAAAATAATTTCTTTCATTCCGTTCATACTAACATCAAGATAAGTGATACGAACACGCTTACACAGAACCGGAAATTCAGCAATGGACTTCTGAAAATCTGAGATAAGCGGTGCGAAAATCGCTTATCTCAAATATAGATAAAAGATGAAATGTATTTTCGGAGGTGAAAGAAAATGGCAAGTAACAAAACGAATAGAGTTGAAGTTCCGGAAGCTAAGGCAGCTATGGATCGTTTCAAAACAGAGGTTGCATCTGAGCTTGGTGTAAACCTGAAGGAAGGTTACAACGGTGACCTGACATCTAAAGAAGCAGGTTCCATCGGTGGTGAGATGGTTCGTAGAATGATCAAGAAACAGGAAGAGCAGATGAAATAACTTCCGTTTCTGAAATCAGAAAAACCGGAAAACAAAAAAGAAACGGCCCGCCTGAAAACAGGCGGGTTGTTTTTTTGTGAAAGAGATAGTAAAATGAAAAAAGATAACCCGGAGGGTGCGCCCGACGGGAAATCAGACATGATTCTGACGCTCGAAGATTCGTTCTGGGAGGAAAGGACGCTAATATTGTTATGATATCAGTGCGCCTTTGTCGGAGGGCGCTTTTTTGCCGTTTGCAGAGGGCATCGGAAGAAAAAAGCCGCCAATCATCATTTTTCACAGAAAAGGAGCATGAGAACAGGTATGAAAAAAAGAATGTTTGCGGTAATGATGGGAATCGTCATTTGCATGGCGCTGACGGCGGGCTGCGGAAAGGCCGCGGAAGGAACGCCGAAAGAACCGGTACGGACCGGAAATGAAACGGAAGGAACGCCGAACGGGGAAACCGGAAAAGCGGACGGCACGGCGGAAGAGGCAGGCGGAAAAGCGGACGGTAAGGACGAAAAGGCGAACGGTACGCCGGAAGAAGCCGGAAAAACGGACAGTGCGCCGGAGACGGCGGACAGGAAAACGGAAGGGACACAGGAGACAGCGGACGGGGAAACGGAAAACGCGCCGGATGCGGCCGGCATCCGCATCGGCTCCCTGAAAGGCCCCACTTCGATGGGGCTTGTTTATCTGATGAGCCGGTCGGAAGCGGGAGAGTCGGAGGGCAGTTATGATTTTACAATGGCGGCCGCGGCGGATGAGCTGCTTCCCAGGATGGTTTCCGGGGAGCTCGACATCGCGCTTGTTCCCGCCAATGTGGCGAGCGTTCTTTATCATAAAACGAAAGGCGGCATTTCCGTGATCGATATCAATACGCTCGGCGTGCTTTACATGGTGTCGGGGGATGCTTCCATTCAGTCCATGGAGGCGCTGAAAGGCCGGACGATTTATCTGACCGGAAAAGGGACGACGCCGGATTATGTATTTCAGTATCTTTTGACGGAAAGCGGTCTTTTGCCGGAAGATCTCACGCTGGAATATAAATCGGAAGCGACGGAGGTTGCCGCGGTTCTGAAAGAAGACCCGTCTGCGATCGGGATTCTGCCCCAGCCTTTTGTGACGGCGGCCTGTATGCAGAATGACAAACTGTCCGTTTTGATGGATTTGACGGCGGAATGGGCAAAGGTACAGGGAGAAGGCGGAAGCAGTCTGGTGACGGGAGTTACCATCGTGAGAAATGACTTTCTGAGCGGGCATCCGGAAGAAGTCGCCGTATTTATGGAAGAGCATAAAGCGAGCGCGGCGTATGCCAATGAAAACGTGGAAGCGGCGGCGGAACTTGTCGCGTCCTACGGGATTATCGAGAAGGCTCCGGTGGCAGCAAAGGCAATGCCGTTCTGCAACATTACCTATATCGACGGGGAGGACATGAAGGCGGCTCTTTCCGGTTATCTGGAAGTTTTGTTTGAAAAAGACGCGTCTTCCGTGGGCGGCAGTCTGCCGGCGGACGATTTTTACTATATACCCTGAGCGGGTGCGGATTAGGAGATGGTTATGGGGGTGCATATGCGAAAAGGCATCATTATTCTGTTCTGGCTGTGTGTCTGGCAGGCGGCGGCGGTCATAACGAATAACGATATCCTTCTGGTCGGGCCCGTCCGAACGGCGGGGGCCCTGCTTCACAATATGGCGGAGGCGGATTTTCTGCGGATAGTTTTCTGTTCGGCGGGCAGAATCGGGCTTGGTTTTTTGGCGGCCCTTTTCTGCGGCCTGCTGTTCGGTGCGCTGGGGTGCCGGTATGCTTTGCTGGAGGAATTTCTCAATCCGGTCATGGCGGCGTTAAAATCCATTCCCGTGGCTTCGTTTGTCGTCCTTCTGCTGATCTGGGCCGGCTCTTCCGGACTGTCTTTTTTTATCAGTTTTCTGATCGTTTTTCCGAATGTTTATGTCAATACGATCGCGGGCCTGAGAAGTACGGACGGACAGCTTCTGGAAATGGCGGATGTGTTCGGCGTCGGAAGCCTCAACCGCGTCCTGTTTTTATACAGGCCTGCGCTGATGCCGTATCTGAGAAGCAGTTTAAAGATTTCTCTCGGCATGAGCTGGAAATCCGGGGTGGCGGCGGAAGTGATCGGTCTGCCGCAGTATTCTCTCGGCGAGCGGCTGTATATGTCGAAGATATATTTGGATACGGCCGGGCTGTTTGCATGGACGCTGCTTGTTATTCTGCTGAGCCTTCTTTTTGAGAAGGCAGTCCTGTATCTGCTCAAAAGGCTGGAAGACTGGAAACCGTATCCGTTTCTTCCTCCTGTGCGGCAGGAGGAAAAAATACAGTTCAAAGAAGGGCCTGACGGCCTGCGGGAGCAACGGCGGAACGCTTCACCGCAAATTTGCATTCGGAATGTGAGCAAAACATACGGAAAACAGAAGGTGCTGTCCGATTTTTCTCTGACCCTTGCGGCCGGCGGGCGGTATTGTCTGATGGCGCCTTCCGGGGAAGGAAAAACGACGCTGCTCCGACTGCTGAATCATACGCTTGTCCCCGATGCGGGAACGGTTGAAGGCGTGCCGAAACGCATCGGCATGGTTTTTCAGGAAGACAGATTGTGCGGGGAATATGATGTGGCGGCGAATATTCTTTTCACATGCCGGCGCGGAATGGGATTCGGATGCGCGGCACAGGCGAAAAACAAGGCCGCCGGCACGAAAGAAGAAATGGCGGGCATGGTCAGGGCGGAAGCGGCGAAAATCCTGCCGGCGGAATGCTTGACTAAAACAGTCAACGAATTGAGCGGCGGCATGAAAAGGCGATGCGCCGTCCTGCGCGCAATGCTCTCCGGGACGGAGCTGATCGTCATGGATGAACCCTTTGCCGGGCTGGATGAAGAAAACCGGGAACGGACGGCTGCTTATATTCTGGAAAACCTGAATGGCCGGACGCTGTTTGTGACGACCCACCGTACGGAGGACGCGGCGCTTCTCGACGGGGAGATTGTTACGTTAAAAGACGGAGAGGCCGTTACATTAAAATAGGAAGAAAAAAGGAGATTCAATCATGGAAACAAGAGTTGCGATGTTGGGCATTATCGTGGAGAATACGGAGGAAATCGAACACCTGAACCGGATTTTGCACGATTATGCTGAATATATTATCGGAAGAATGGGGATTCCTTATAGCAGAAAACAGATGAATATCATCAGTATCGTGCTGGACGCGCCGGAAGAACAGATCAGCGCGCTGGCGGGAAAGATCGGAATGCTGCGGGGAATCAGTTCGAAAGTGATTTATGGAAAGAAGTGCTAGTATTTTCCTGAGGGTTGTGCTATAATTGCTAAATGACTGTGGCTAAGTGTGCGTTAGAAGCAGAGGTAATTGAAGGAGGAGACCGGATTATGAGTTTACAGGTGGAGAAATTAGAGAAGAACATGGCGAAGCTTACGATAGAGGTAGGCGCTGACGAACTGGACAAGGCAATCGAGTCCGCATACCAGAAACAGAAAGGCAAAATCAGCATTCCTGGTTTCAGAAAAGGAAAGGTTCCCCGCCAGGTCGTTGAAAAAATGTATGGCAAAGAAGTATTTTACGAAGATGCGGCAAATATCCTGATTCCTGACGCATATGAGAAGGCGCTGGACGAGTGTGAGGAAAATATTGTATCTTCCCCGAAGATTGACGTTACGCAGATCGAAGCGGGCAAGCCGTTTATTTTTACGGCCGAAGTTGCATTGAAACCGGAAGTAAAATTGGGAAAATATAAAGGCGTTAAAGTAGAAAAATCCGATGTGGCGGTAACGGACGAAGAAGTGGATGAAGTGATCGAGAAGGAGCGCGAGAGCAATGCCAGAAATATCGCGGTCGAAGACAGAGCGGTAAAAGACGGCGATATGACGGTGATCGACTTTGAAGGTTTTGTGGACGGAGAAGCGTTTGAAGGCGGCAAGGGAGAGAACTATCCGCTGACGATCGGTTCGGGCGCATTTATTCCCGGGTTCGAAGAGCAGTTAATCGGTGCGGAGATCGGCAAAGAAGCTGAAGTAAACGTTACTTTCCCGGAAGACTACCATGCGGAAAACCTGAAAGGCAAAGCGGCTGTCTTTAAATGTACCGTGAAGGAAATCAAGGAAAAAGAACTTCCCGAACTGGATGATGAATTTGCAAGCGAAGTATCCGAATTTGAAACTTTAACGGAATACAAAGAAGACGTAAAGAAGAATCTGGAAGAAAAGAAGATCAAAGAAGCAAAAGAAAGTAAGGAGCGTGAAGCTGTGGAAGCAGTTGTGGATCTGTCCGAAATGGATATTCCTGAAGCGATGATTGAAACCCAGCAGCGTCAGATGGTGGATGAGTTCGCGCAGCGAATTACGATGCAGGGTCTTTCTATGGAACAGTATTTCCAGTTTACGGGAACAAGTTATCAGCAGATGCTTGAAAATGTAAAGCCACAGGCTGAGAAACGCATCCAGTCCAGACTCGTTCTGGAGGCGATTGCGGAAGCGGAGAAAATCGAGGTTTCCGATGAAGAGTTTGAGAAGGAACTCGAAACAATGGCGGAAGTTTACCAGATGGATGCTGCCAAAGTAAAAGAAATGCTCGGCGAAAAAGAAATGAAAAATATCAGACAGGATCTTGCGGTGAAGAAGGCTGCGGAATTTGTTGCGGAAAATGCAAAAGAAAAATAAATTGTATTAAGTTTTTCTTAAAAGTGAATCTGATGTGTGCAGAATCGGCATAATCGTTATATAATATGCTGAAAGAGTTTTACCGGCGGTAAATTTGCGGCGGGGCCTCAATTTTACGGCATGATGAGATTATCGTGGGCCGGGAAGCGGCACACTTTTGCGAATGGAGGAATTACTATGGCGTTGGTACCATATGTCATCGAGCAGACTTCGAAAGGGGAACGCTCTTATGATATTTATTCGAGGCTTTTGAAGGAAAGAATTATTTTTCTTGGTGAAGAAGTGAACGAAACGACGGCGAGTCTGGTCGTTGCTCAGATGCTGTTTTTGGAGTCCGAAGACCCGGAGAAGGATATTCATCTCTATATTAACAGTCCGGGAGGTTCCGTTACGGCGGGAATGGCAATTTATGATACGATGCGTTTCATCAAATGCGACGTTTCGACGGTATGTATCGGTATGGCGGCCAGCATGGGCGCATTTCTGCTCGCAGGCGGCGCCAAAGGAAAGCGCATGGCGCTTCCGAATGCGGAAATCATGATTCATCAGCCGCTTGGAGGAGCGCAGGGACAGGCGACGGAAATCGAAATCGCGGCGAAACATATTTTGCAGACGAAGGAAAAGCTGAACAAAATCCTGGCTGAGAATACGGGGCAGGATTATGAGGTTATTGCGGCGGATACGGAACGTGACAACTGGAAGTCTGCGGAAGAGGCGCTTGCATACGGCCTGATCGACCGCGTTATAACCAATCATGGAGATGCCGCAGAGTAAGAGGAAGCCACCTGACTGCCTCTTACAAGAATGAATAAGAAAGGCATGGTTTTAGTAAAATGACAGGAAGAAATTCTGACGATAAGGTAAGATGTTCTTTTTGTAATAAAACACAGGACCAGGTCCGGAAGATGATCGCCGGACCGGGGAATGTTTATATTTGTGATGAATGTGTGGATATCTGCGCTGACATTATTGAGGAAGAATACGAAGAAGAGGTGGAAGCGGAAGAGACGGAAATCAACCTTTTAAAACCGGTTGAAATCCGGAAATTTCTGGACGATTATGTAATCGGACAGGAGGAAGCGAAGAAAGTTCTTGCGGTTTCCGTTTACAACCATTATAAAAGAGTGACAGCGCCGCAGGACGATGACGGCGTGGAGCTTCAGAAAAGCAATATTATTATGATCGGCCCTACCGGTTCCGGTAAGACTTATCTGGCGCAGACGCTTGCCAAGATCATCAACGTGCCCTTTGCGATCGCGGATGCGACGACGCTTACGGAAGCGGGGTATGTGGGTGAAGACGTGGAAAATATTTTGCTGAAGCTGATTCAGGCGGCGGATTATGACGTTGAACGGGCACAGTTCGGCATTATTTATATCGACGAGATCGATAAGATTACAAAGAAAAGCGAAAATGTCTCCATTACGCGGGATGTTTCCGGTGAAGGCGTTCAGCAGGCTCTTTTAAAAATCATCGAAGGAACGGTTGCGAGCGTACCGCCTCAGGGCGGCAGAAAACATCCGCATCAGGAGCTGATTCAGATCGATACTTCCAATATTCTGTTTATCTGCGGCGGTGCATTTGACGGTCTGGAAAAAATCGTGGAAGAGAGACTGGATCGAAATTCGATCGGATTTAACGCGAAGATTATGGAGAAGAGCAGTAAGGATATCGGAGCGGTTTTGAAAGAAGTCGCGCCGCAGGATTTGATGAAGTTCGGCCTTATCCCTGAGTTTATCGGCCGTGTGCCGATAACGGTTACGCTGGAAGGGCTGGACAAAGAGGCGCTTATCCGTATTTTGAAAGAGCCAAAAAATGCTTTGGTAAAGCAGTATCGGAAACTGTTCGAATATGATGAGGTCAATCTGAAAGTAGAGGAAGACGCGATAGAAGCGATTGCGGAACTCGCTTTTGAAAGAAAGACCGGCGCCAGAGGACTCCGTTCCGTAATGGAGAATGTCATGATGGATGTTATGTACGAAATTCCGTCAGATGATACGATTTCGGAGTGCATTATTACAAAAGAAGCGGTGGAAGGGAAAGCACAGCCTCTTGTGCATTACCGTAACAGATTATTACAGGCAGAATAAAGTTGGAAGGCCCGAGGTTTTCCAATAAACAGGACACTGTAAAAAGCATAAAGAACGTCGCCGTCATGGCGGCGTTTTGTGTCATCCGGCACAGCTGACGGCTGGCGGTGCGCGGTTATGAAGACAGACAGAAAACTGAAACAGGAAGAAGCGATTGAAGAAGTGAATATAGAAGAATTGGAAATAACAGAAAAAACAGAAGAACAGAAAGACGGCCCGACGAACGAAAATTTCCAGATCATGCCGGCCGTAACTTTGCGCGGCTTAACGGTTTTTCCGGATATGATTATTCATTTCGATTTAAGCAGGGAAAAATCCGCGCTGGCAGTCGAAGCGGCCATGATGGGGAGCCAGCGGCTTTTTGTTGTCACGCAGAAAGATCTGCATGAAGAGGAACCGACTCCTGAGCAGCTCTACACGGTCGGCACGATCGTGATGGTCAAACAGGTGACGAAGTTACAGGGGTCTATGATCAGAATATTAATTGAAGGCATTTCCAGGGCGAAGATTTCTTCTTTTCTGGAGGAAACGGAGTTTTTGACCGCACAGGTCATTCCGCTGGAAGAAGAACGGGAAGCACTGGAGGAAGTGGAAAAGGAAGCGATGCTGCGCACGTTAAGAGAGGAATTTGCCAGATATACGGCGTGTTTTCCGAAGATCGGCGCTGCGATCAGCAAAGAGGTGGAAGAAGGGCGCGATCTGGGCCGCCTGCTCGATCAGATTGCGATCAATATTCCGCTGACTTTTCAGAAAAAGCAGCAGGTGCTCGGGGCGGTGCTTCTGCAGGAACGATTCGAGATATTGACGGGCATTCTGGCGGGCGAATCGGAAATTATCCAGGTGAAGAACCGGCTGGCCGTGCAGGTAAAAAAGAGGATAGACCAGAATCAGAAAGAATATGTGCTGCGGGAGCAGCTTCGCTATATCAGAAAAGAACTGGGCGAAGACAATACGTTTTCCGAAGTGGAACAGTTCGAAAGCGCGCTGGAAAAGCTGAAAGCGGGCAAGGAAGTGAAAGAGAAAATCCGCAAGGAGATTTCCCGGTTCAAAAGCGTGTCGGGAAGCAGTTCGGAAAGCGCGGTGGAGCGCGCATATCTGGAAACGCTGCTGGAGCTTCCCTGGGATAAGGAATCCCGCGACTGTCTCGATCTTGACAAGGCGGAACAGATTCTGGAAGAACAGCATTACGGCCTGGAGAAAGTAAAGGAGCGCGTGCTGGAATTTCTGGCCGTCCGCATGATGACGAAAAAGGGAGAAAGCCCGATTATCTGTCTGGTGGGACCGCCGGGAACGGGCAAAACATCCATCGCGAAAAGTATTGCGGAGGCTTTACATAAAAAATACGTCCGCATCTGTCTGGGCGGCGTCAGAGACGAGGCGGAAATCAGAGGGCATCGTAAGACTTATGTGGGAGCGATGCCGGGAAGGATTGTCACGGGCTTACGGCAGGCGGGCGTAAAAAATCCGCTGATGCTGCTCGACGAAATCGACAAGGTCAGCAGCGACTATAAGGGAGATACTTCTTCCGCGCTGCTTGAAGTGCTCGACAGCGAGCAGAACCGCCATTTCCGGGATCATTATGTGGAAATACCGCTGGATTTGTCGGAAGTATTGTTTATCGCCACCGCCAATTCCACGGATTCGATTCCGCGGCCTTTGCTCGACCGGATGGAAATCATCGAAGTCAACAGCTACACGGCGAATGAGAAGTTTCATATTGCCAAAGAACATCTGCTCCGGAAACAGCTTGGGAAAAACGGATTGACCGAATCGGTATTGCAGATCACGGACGGCGCGCTGCGGGAGATGATCGATTCTTATACGCGGGAAGCGGGCGTGCGCGGACTGGAACGGAAGATCGGAGCGGTATGCCGTAAATCGGCGCGGGAAATATTGCAGAAGAAAAAGGGAAAAATCAAAGTGACTTCCGGAAATCTTGCGCATTATCTCGGCAAGCCGAAATTTGACAGTATGAAAGCAAACGGGCAGGATGAAATCGGTATCGTGCGCGGACTGGCCTGGACCAGCGTGGGCGGCGATACATTGCAGATAGAAGTCAACCGGATGCCGGGAAAAGGTGAGATTGACTTAACAGGTCAAATGGGAGATGTAATGCGGGAGTCCGCGCTGATCGCCATGAGTTATGTGCGTTCCGTCAGCCCCCGATATGAAGTCCCGGAAGATATGTTCAAGGAAAATGATTTTCACCTTCATATTCCGGAGGGCGCCGTACCGAAGGACGGTCCGTCGGCCGGCATTACGATGGCGGCGGCGATTCTTTCTCTTGTAACGGATACCCCGGTATATGCCAGAGTGGCGATGACGGGAGAGATCACGCTGCGGGGCCGGGTGCTCCCGGTGGGCGGTCTGAAAGAAAAGATTCTTGCCGCAAAGACGGCGGGCATCGAAACGGTGCTCGTGCCGAAAAAGAACGAAAGGGATATCGGGGAGATCGCGGGAGAAATTAAAAAAGGCCTTCATATCCGCTATGTGGAGACGATGGAGGACGTCGTAAGATATGCTTTTGTCAAAAACGAGTCCGAACACGGGAAAGGAAAAAACGTCAAAAATGGTAATTAAAAGTGTCAATCTGGAAAAAGTCTGCGGCGTCACAAGCAAGCTGCCGGAAAATAAACTTGCCGAATTTGCATTTGCCGGAAAAAGCAATGTGGGGAAGTCTTCGCTGATTAACGGCCTGATGAACCGCAAGGCGCTGGCGCGGACAAGTTCCAAACCGGGCAAAACACAGACGATCAATTATTACAATATTAACGAACAGATGTATTTTGTCGATCTGCCGGGCTACGGCTATGCGACCGCCAACGAAAGCGTTAAGGCACAGTGGGGAAAGCTGATCGAAGACTATCTGCACCAGTCAAGGAAAATCAGAGCCGTTTTTCTGCTGATCGATATCAGGCATGCGCCTTCGGAAAACGACCGCATCATGTATGACTGGATCGTGTCAAGGGGCTATCGGCCGATTCTGATCGCTACCAAACTGGACAAGATCAAGAGAAGCCAGGTCGCAAAACAGACGAAACTGATACGGGAAACACTGGGGACGGGAAGCGATACGCTTTTGATTCCCTATTCTTCCCTGACCAAACAGGGAAGAGAAGAGATTTACGAGCTGTTGGACGGGATGCTGTCGGACTGATAATGGGCATGGTGCGTCTGCGGAAGTTTGCCCTCAGGAGCGGGTAAGAGAGCGGGTAAGAGGTATAAGGTTGAAAGAAAAGCACTTTCAACTATTGATTTTGAGTCCGCTGGAGCGGACATGGGGTATATAAATGAAAAAAGAATCCGTGACCTATATAAAATCGATATTGAATTTGCTGGCCGCACTGGTCATATTGCTGTTATGCGTATTTTTACTGCCAAGATGTATCGGCTTTTTTATGCCCTTTATCATCGGCTGGATCATATCGCTGATCGCGTCGCCGCTTGTCAGATTTTTGGAGGAAAAGTTGAAAATCCGGCGGAAAGCGGTCTCGGCGTTTGTGATCATTGCGGTGCTTGCGGCGGTTATTCTGCTCGTATACGGCGTCGGCGTCAAGCTGTTTCGGGAAACGGTCAGTTTTATCAATGAACTGCCGGTGATATGGGAAGGCATCGAAGCGGAGTTTATACAGATCGGAACCAATCTGGAAGGGCTGTTTAAGCGGCTTCCGGCGGATGCGCAGGATCAGCTTATGGATTTCTGGAGGGGAATCGGGAGCTGGTTCTCGGAATTTATCAGCGGTATCGGGACGCCCACCTTTACGGCGGTCGGAAATTTTGCCAAAAGGCTTCCCGATGTTTTCATGGCGGTGATCATGACCTTGCTGTCCTCCTATTTTTTCGTGGCGGACAAGGCATATATGAACGACTTTGTGAAAAAATATGTGCCGGAATCCGTTTATTACCGCTTTGACCTGATTCAGCGGAGCTTCCGGAATGCCGTGGGCGGTTATTTTAAGGCGCAGCTGAAAATCGAAATCTGGATATATATCCTGATTTTTATCGGACTGCTTCTGTTAAAGATCGAGTACGCGTTTCTGATCGCTTTCGGCATCGCGTTTATCGATCTTCTTCCTGTGTTCGGCGCGGGAACCGTCATGCTCCCCTGGGCCGTTGTCGAAATTTTAAGCGGCGAGTATAAGCTGGCGGTCGGCCTGCTGATTATCTGGTGCGTCGGACAGATCGTCAGACAGGTGATACAACCCAAAATCGTCGGGGATTCGATCGGAATCGACCCGATTCCGACCCTGTTTCTGCTCTACATCGGATATCATATGGCGGGCGTCATGGGTATGATCCTGGCGCTGCCGATCGGTATTATTCTGATAAATCTGTATGAAGAAGGCGCTTTTGACACGACGAAAGAAAGCCTGAGAATACTGATCGCCGGCTTTAACAGGTTCAGGCGGCTGCACCGCGAGGATACGGAAATTCTGGCGGAATACGAAGAAGAGATCAAGGAAGTTTATCAGCGGGAGATTCAGGAAGAAGAAAACAGAAAATAAAAAGATATGCGGTGCTGCCTCTTTCGAAAGAACATTCTGTCCGGACATGCGGCAGAACCGCAGCGAAACACAGGAGGTTCATGATGCGGGTAACGGTTTATAATTGCAGGGAATTTGACGAAAAAGAGCTGTTTTTGCGGTATGAGAAAGAGCTTGGCCTGGAACTTGTTCTTTGCGCGGATGCGCCCACGCCGGAAAACATACATTTATCAAAGGGCAGCGAATGCGTGGATATTATCACATCCAAAATTACGAGAGAAATGATGCGGGCTTTTCATGAAAACGGCGTGCGGTATCTGACAACGAGAACAATCGGCTACGATCACATCGATCTGGATGCGGCGGAAGAGTTCGGCATCAAAGTGGGAAATGCGCCCTACGGGCCAAACGGCGTGGCCGACTACACGGTGATGCTGATTCTGATGTCCATCCGGAAAATGAAACGGATTATGGAACGCACCAATATACAGGATTATTCGCTGAAGGGCATTCAGGGAAGAGAGTTAAAGGACTTGACCGTAGGAGTCATTGGAACGGGACGAATCGGAAGAACCGTCATCCGGAACCTTTCCGGCTTTGGCTGTAAGATTCTGGCGTATGATCTGCATGAACAGGATGAAGTGAAGGAGCATGCGGCATACGTGCCCCTTGAGAAGCTCCTGAAAGAGGCGGATGTGATCACGCTGCATACGCCATTGACCGACGAGAATTTCCATCTGATCAACGAAAAGAGCATTGCAGGCATGAAGGACGGCGTCGTCATCATCAATACGGCAAGAGGCGGACTGATCGACTCGGAAGCGCTGATCAGCGCCATCGAATCAGGAAAAATCGGTGCGGCCGGCCTGGATGTTGTAGAAAATGAGTTCGGACTATACTATTATGATCACAAATCGGATATATTAGATAATAGAGAACTGGCAATTTTAAGAGGATTTCCGAATGTGACGGTATCCCACCACATGGCGTTTTATACGGATAACTGCGTGGAGACCGTCGTACGGGATTCTCTGATCGGCTGTAAACTCTTTCTGGAAGGAAAGGAAAATCCCTGGGAGGTTAGCTAGTGCGAAAATGGATTAGGCTCTGTTTTGTTCTTTATATACTGTTTCTGATAAAGGTCATCATCTTTAAGTATCCGTATGAACAGTTAGCGGCAATCATGGAGACATGGCAGCGGGAAGTGATTCTGGAAGGCCTTGGGACAGCCAATTTTGTCCCGCTTAAAACGATAAAAATGTACATTAAATATGCTGACAGACTGAACAGTTTTGAAAATCTGGCAGGAAATGTCCTGGCCTTCGTGCCTTTCGGCATTCTGCTTCCGATGATCAGAAAGAAAAAGACGGGCTTTTTCGACGTATTCGCGAATGCTCTCGTGCTGGTGCTTGGTATCGAGGTTTTCCAGCTTTTCAGCGCGTTTGGCGCTTTTGACGTGGACGATATCATTCTGAACTGTTTCGGAGCGGCGGCGGGGTATGTCGTGTATGTAAAATGCAGGGGATTTTTCCCCGAACTGCACAGAAAATTAAGCATGGAGGATGAGGATTATGGAGCGTATTTTGAAGAAAATTAAAACAAATGTCATTGTTTCTGCGCTGATCTGTGTCGGGCTGGGCGTGATACTCGTCGTATGGCCGGGCCTTTCCGTACAGGTAGTCTGTATGGCGATCGGCGGTGTGCTCGTGCTGAACGGCCTCAGCAGGCTGCTGAATTTCATTTTAAACAGAGACGGCAGCATATTTTCGCAGATGAATCTGGTGATGGGAATCATCATTACGGTGATCGGCGGCTGGATACTGCTGCAGCCCGGTACGATCATCGCCATGATACCGATTCTGGTCGGAATCATCATCGTCATTCACGGCATCAACAATTTGCAGCAGGCGGTAAGCCTCTGTCAGAACCGGTATGATAAATGGTGGATTGCGCTTCTGCTCGGCATCGTTACGATCGGTTTTGGCGTGCTTCTGGTTTTCAACCCTTTTGCCGCTGTGGATACATTGATTCGTTTTATCGGGCTGTTCATGATTTATGACGGCGCTTCCGATATCTGGATTATGTCCAGAGTGTCCCGGAATGTGAAGCAGGCGCGCCAGGAGATGGATGCGCTGACCGTAGACATGAAAGAGATGGAATAAATCCGGGATCACATCAGTCTTCTTGTTCATATCGAATAATATCTCCGGGAGTGCACTCCAACACAAAACAGATGCGGGCAAGTATGTCCGCATCAATTTTTTCCACATGTCCCCCATACCATCGGTCTATTACTTCGAATCGGGCATTGATAGCTCTTGCCAGCATATTTCTGTTGATTTGCTTCTCGTCCATAAAAGTTCTGATATCTATTGTAATTTTTCCATATTGATTCACTGTGAATAATTCATTTTTCATATTCATCGCTATGCCTTTCCGAACTTTTATATTAATACTATTCAAAAAGTAACGTCTTGACTAATTACATATTATTAGTTACTATATAAATAGTAATACTCAAAAAAGTATTCATTTATGCGTATTCAAAAATATAAAAGGAGGACTGAGGAATATTCGGATCCAAACGATGAAAATTATCTGAATATGGGCACAAGCATTGGAAAAGAACGACGGGGAAGAAAGGAAAAGCAATGTTAAAAAAAACAAAAATATGGATGACGGCATTTGCCGTGATGCTTGCCATGCTGGTCTCTTTTGTTCCGGTTCACGCGGCCGAGCTTTCCGAAGAGACAGTTGAAGTTCCGGAGGACGGGGAAAAACATACCGTTGCGGCTTTTGGAAACTCCATCGCCCTGGTATATCCGGATGGAAAAACGGAAATCATAGCGAACAATCTTTCCGGCCGGATTGACGTAATGCTCGACGGTGAAGTAATCAAAGGAATCGGGCTCGTCAGCATCCCGGCTCAGAACAGGACAGATATGATTTTGGAGATGGGATCCTGCTTAGTGGGTAGCATCAGTGAACAACAGGCGGATTCCCTGAAAAGGACGGTTGCAGACGGCCTGAAGAACGATACGCCGGTATCTGCGCTGTCTGTCATAGAGAACCGGGACGGAATGAACGGCGTCAATGCCTTTCTCGTAGGAGATCAGGGGGAATTACAGAATGCAGACGGGTCAGCGGCGCCCGCCGATGCGTTATCCGGCATGCAGGTTAAAACACCGGAGGCGGCTTATCAGGAATTCGTCGAAGAGATGGAGGAGAATATCCGTAAGGATGAAGAGGCTGCACGGGAAGAGAGGGAACGGGAGAATGAGGAATCCTTCTCATCGGACGGCGCGGAAGACGATACCGGGAAAACGGATGACGGGGAAGAGGGCAGCGGGACTACAGGAGCATGCAGACATAACTGGGAATTAGATGAAAGCGTTAATGTCCTTATTCTGAATAACGGTGCAAGCTGTGCGACACCTCCATTTTACAGATGTACTCTCTGTAAAAGGCTGATGTGGATGAATTATAACGTGCATGTGCATAATGAAGAAGAACGATGTGAATACTGCGGATACGGCGGTGACAGCTGTGCGGACGGCAGTCATAATTATGTGGAAATGCAGATCGGTACGGAAACTGTCGATCCGATCGTAATGGATGATAAAAGCCGCTGTTTTACAGGAACCGTTGAACGATGTACAAAATGTCACCGGGTTTTGCTGAGAAAAGCCAATCAAAATATTCACGGAGATGATTTCTGTGAATACTGCGGATACAATAAAGCCGGAGAGAAAAAGGAATAAAGCGGCATAGACAGAGATTAATATTTTTATATATGTTCAGCAGACTACAACAAACCCTGCTCGGCTTTCCAATTTTTTGTGTTCATATTCAGATAATTTTTGTTTTGCTGCGGCGCACAAAGCGCCCGGACGGAGCATGGTTCTCTTTGTCGGCACGCTTGCGCTCCACGAAAAAATGCAGCGGTACTAAGCTCAAATGCAGTAAACTGCCTTTTCGCTAAGAACCGGCATTCTTTCAAGGGCCTCCGCCAGAGAACCATGCTCCGTCCGGGCGCTTTGTGCGCCGCGGCTTTGTTTCAGAAAACTTACAGTAAACTGCCCCGGAAAAACTGCCCCGGAATGCGTGCGAAACCGTCTTGCATTTTGATCGTGGGAGGATTATAATATAAAAAAATAAGGAGGAGAAGGCTATGGGAATTGGCGGTGTTGGAAGCGCATACGGCGCAGGGAGTATTTATCCCTCTTATGTTTATAATCCGAATACGGTAAGTTCGAAGAGCATGGATAAACTGTCCAGAATTTCGGATGACGTGCTGGATAAGAAAACAGAGTATACAGGCTCTGATGTGGAAGAAAACCAGAATCCCCTGAAAAAGGGACAGACGATAGATTTTGAAGGAATTGTTGCAAAACAGATGCAGCAGGGACAGAACCGGGCGGCGCGCATCATGCCCAAGGGGCTTGCGCCGGAGGAAGAGAAGGGCGCGGAAGTCGTACAGATGCCGGTGCGCCAGGAAGAAACGGCGGATGTAGAAGCTCCGGAGCTGGAAGAAATGGCGGCCGGCGCGGATGACGAAACCGGAAGCAATGCACAGTCCATGCAGAATCCTTCCATGCAGATGCAGAGAGCAATTCAGGCTTATGAGATGTTTATGACGGCATAACATGCGTTATTAACGGCGGCGCCGGAAGGGCCGTTTTTGGCAGGGATGATCATCGAGATAACGGGAGATCCTCATCTGATTTTTAGAGTCTGATTATCAGAATCTGAATGATCAGATGGGGGTTTTTGTGTATATTATTCCGACAGCCGTGCAGGGGAATGAGAGCAGGCGGAAAGATATATCCGCAGATACAAAAATATGGACGAATAAATCAAAACAGGAGGAACATGCGGCAGATGGAAATAAGAGAAGTAAGCCATGATAATCAGGATTTTCTCATGCTTTGCGGGGAGCTGGACTGTTTTTTGAACGTGGCAATCGGCGGAGAAGAGAAACGGGAGAAGTATAAAAAATTCAATCACACGGATACAATGGATTTCGTGGCAATCGCTTATGATAACGATACGCCGGCGGGCTGCGGGGCGCTGCGGAAGTATTCCGAAAAAGAGGTGGAAATCAAAAGGGTGTTTGTACGGGAAGAATACCGGGGGAAAAACGTCGGCAGAAAGATACTGGAAACGTTGATCGAACAGGCGAAGCGGCTTGGATTTGAAGAGCTGGTGCTGGAGACGGGGGCCTTTCTGGCCGCTTCGGTGCGGCTGTATCAGCGTTATGGTTTTGAACGGATTGAAAATTACGGCGCCTATAAGGATATGCCGGAATCTCTCTGCATGGGCCGGAAAATCGAGTAACTGAGAGAAGCCGGATTGAATAAATTTCCATATTTTGCCCATATTAAAAGAAAGACCTGACGGAGACAGAAATGCCGTACAGGAACAGGAATGGGGAATGAATATGGGAAAATATGACGATCTGGCCAAACGGATTATTGAGCGCGTCGGCGGACGGGAGAACATCACCGGTTTGACGCACTGTGCCACGAAACTTCGTTTTTTGCTGAAAGATGAAACAAAAGCGGACACGCGGGGATTAAAGACGATGCCCGGCGTTATCACGGTGATTCAGAGCAGCGGACAGTATCAGCTTGTGATCGGCAATCATGCGCCGGATGTGTGCGAGTCCGTTTCCAGGCTGGCCGGCGTTGCCGATTTGAAAGAGGCGCGCGAGCGGGAAATGAATATGCCGGGCCGGTTTGTGGAAGCCTTTTCCGGCATTTTTACACCCCTGATCGGTGTATTTTGTGCGATGGGAATCCTGAGAGGCGTGCAGGGATTTTTCCTGTATATGGGACTGCTTGGGGAAACGGACCGAGTTTATCAGCTGATACAGCTGCTTTCCGACAGCCTGTTCTATTATCTGCCGGTTTTTGTCGGAGCAACGGCGGCCAGAAAGTTTCAGGTCAATCAGTTTACGGGCATGTTGATTGGCGCCTGTCTTGTGTATCCGTTCCGTTATGGCATCGCGGAGCATCCCTATACGGTTCTGCCGGTCATTCTGGCGGTTTGGGCGGCTTCTTATATGGAACGCTTCCTGAAAAAAACGCTGCCGGAAATCCTGAAAATCTCTCTTGTGCCGCTTATAACGCTGGTTTTTACCCTGTTATTGACCTGGATAGTCATTGAAGCGCTTTATACAGGGCTGACGGCCGTTATCATGCTGACGATAGACCGGGCCTATACGGCGAGCCCGCTTTTGTCGGCGTTTCTGGCCGGAGGATGCTGGCCGTTTCTCGTTATTTCTGGCATTCATGGGGAACTGGTGCCGATGACGCCGGAATTTTTAACGGATGCGATGACGGGAGCATTCCTTCCGGCCGCGGCCTATATCGCTTCCTGTGCACAGGCCGGAGCCGTCTTTGCGGTTCTGCTTAAAACGAAAGACAGACGTCTTCATGCTATTTCGATACCAGCTGTTATTGCCGGACTTTTCGGCATGGCAGAACCGGGTATTTACGGCGCTGCATTACCGGAAAAGAAGCCGCTGCTCATCAGCTGCGCCGGCGCGGCAACGGGCTGTGTGCTGTTTGTCTGGCTCGGTCAGATGCAGGCGGAAGTGTCGGCTCCGCTTGCCGCATCCGGAGCGGCCTTTGTTCTGACATGTATCATTACGCTTGTTATTTGTAAATATCCCAAGAAGGAAAGATTGGAATTTCCGGCAATTACCTTTTCTCCGGACGGAAAAAAAGTGATTCACAGCCCGTTAAACGGAAAGATCGTTCCGCTGATGGAAGTGGGCGACGAGGTCTTTTCCAGCGGTGTCCTCGGAGAAGGCATCGCGATAGAACCCTATGAAGGAATTGTCTACGCGCCTGCGGACTGCAAAGTCACAACCTTTTTCCCGACCGGACATGCGATCGGACTGACGACTGCGGAAGGAGTGGAACTGCTCATCCATATCGGCGTCGATACGGTGCAGCTCAACGGAAAATACTTTGAACCCCTCGTAAAACAGGGGGAAAGCCTTCTGGAAGGACAGCCGATGCTGCGGTTCGACAGCAGAAAAATCGAACAGGCCGGATACGATATGACAACATCTGTTATTATTACAAACACAACGGACTGGAAACGGGTGGATTCCACGAAAGCGCAGGAAACAACGGTTGGAGATGCGCTGCTGATGCTGGTATAGAAAGACTTCGGAGGGAGCAGGGGTTGTGAACAGTCCGGCGTCTGAGCTTATGAAGGGCGTGGATGATTATCTGTTTGATCTTGAGCAGAAAAAAGCAATAGTTAATTTGTGCAGAGGATGCTATAATATATAAAAGCGTTGGGTGACCTTATGAGTCATGGAAGGGAGAATGGTATGTCAACATTGGAGAAAACAATAAATCTGTTGAACGCCCTGCCGGAAGACCAGATAGAAACGATATATAGCTTTGTGCAGTTCCTCAGCTCACAGCAGACGAAAGAAATGCCGGGAGGTGAAAAATCTCTGGATGACATTTTGGGGAATATTGTAGGAGTGATACCGGATACAGGGAAAACGCTGGAGGAATACAGGGAGGAAAGGATAAGGGAACGGTATGAAGCTGTTGATTGATACCAATGTGCTTCTGGATATGGTTCTTAAAAGAAACGGGTATGACATTTCCGTAAAACTGTTCAGGAAGATCAGAGAACAGGGAATCGCTGCATGTATAACGGCATCTTCTGTAACGGATTTGTTTTATATCATTCGTAAAGAAACACATGATACAGAACGGACATATGCTATCATGGAAAATATTTTCTGTCTGGTAACAGTTCTTTCTGTAACGGAAAAGGATATACGGGATGCGTTTGGACAGAAATGGAAAGATTTTGAGGACTGTGTGCAGTATATGACAGGGCGGAATAACCGGATGGATTACCTTATCACAGCAAACCGGAAAGATTACAAAGATGTTTCCCTGTCTGTACTGACTCCGGCTGAATGGTTGGGACTGGATGGGTAGTATTAAGTGAAATCCATCGTAAGAGCATATTTTATTTCAGGGCGGACTTCCATGCGGAGGTTCGCCCTTTTTGGCGTAATGCGTAAGTAAATAAAACATAAAGGAGCTGATGTTATTGAGAGTTCTTTTTGAACTTAGTACCGCTGCGATTTTTCGCGGAGCGGAAGCGTGCCTCCGCCCCCAATACCATGCTCCATACCCCCTGCCGGCGCCGGACTGTTCGTATTTCTTTATTCTGCCGCCATCGATTTGACTCTGATCATGGCATTTTTTACGGGCGGAAGCGTTACCATGATGATGCTGATCAGTGCTTCCACGAGCAGATAGGCGTAATTGTAGGCGAAGGGATACAGGAAGGCGAAGGATTTCGGAAAAGTCTCCGGCATGTATTCCATCCAGTACAGATAGCCGCCGATCGTATGGAAAAGACCGCGGAACAGAATCGCAAGGAGATATCCCTTAACCAGACCGTTCTTTTTCCGGGAGAAAAAACCGGACAGGCCGAGAGAGGCGAAGGCGAGGATATAGTCCATGCAGACCTGCATCGGGGAAAGAATAAAATCTCCGCCGCCCTGTAAAAATTGCAGGATGCTGTAGGCAAAACCGGCGGTCAGGCCGATTTTGGGGCCGTACCAGTAGCCGATCAGGACAACGAACAGCATGGAACAGAGCGTTACGGAACCGCCCCAGGGCATATCGATGACCTTGATGTAAGAGGTGATGAAACCGAGCGCCAGCGCCGCGGATGAAAAAACGAGCTGTCTGGCGGAAAAGGCTTTGGGCTTTCCGCCGTCTGCATTTTCCTTTTTGCTGAGAAATGCGGTCAGTAAGACCAGTATGACAATGAGTGCGGCAAATGCGGCCATGCCGGCCTGTGTCAGAGAATAATAACCATCCTCCTGATTCAAAAAAAGTGACATAAAAAAACCTCCTTCGTATACGCGAGGAGGGACAACATCTTTTTCACCGGAACAAAATAACATATGTTATAAAATGAACGGTTCCTGTGAAAACATGCCTCCTTCCGCCGGTATTATCCGGTTCAAGTAGTGAGGGTTAGGAACTGTCCGGACGATATCCGGGACAGAATCCAGTCTCAGCGATGTGCTCCCCTGGCGAGTTATTTTTATAATTTACTATACTAACGGCGTCGGAAGGATTTGTCAAGCGTCGATATTATTTTTTTTCTGCCTGCTGAGGGTATCATCCGCATAGCCTTGACAGATCATCAGTCATATCCGATAATATTTTAAACGGGAGGAAGCAGAAAATGGTGCATCGTATCGAAGACGGACAAAAAGTGAAGCCTCTTTTTGAAGGCTGGGAAGAATCGCTGATCTGGTCCTGCCTGCGGGGGACTATGGGCAGTCTGTATGCGGACGACCGGGAAAATCCCTGTTCCGCGATGGCGATTCTGGGGGATTTTTGTTTTCTGGCGGGAAAACCGAACCGGGAGCTGGCGGCTTTTAAACCGGACCGGTGCACACAGGACTTCATCATAGCCGTGCCGCAGAATCCGCAATGGGCCGGGCTGATAGAGGAATGTTACAAAGAAAGAGCCAAAAAGGTGACGCGTTATGCCATCAAAAAAGAGCCGGATATTTTTGACCGCGGTAGACTGCGCCGTATCGCTGCCGGGCTGCCTCCGGAATATCGGATCAGCCTGATGGATGAGGCGCTTTATCACGACTGCCGGAAAGAAGAATGGAGCAGGGATTTTACTGCGCAGTTTTCCGACTGGGAAACCTATCGGGAGCTTGGGCTGGGCGTGATCATCTTAAAAGACGGGGTGATTGCTGCCGGCGCTTCCTCCTATTCCGCTTATGAAGCCGGGGACGGCGGAACCGGCGGAATCGAGATCGAAATCGGTACAAAGGAAGAATACCGCAGAAGGGGGCTGGCCTCCGTATGCGGCGCCAGGCTGATACTGGAATGCCTTGACAGAGGACTGTATCCGAGCTGGGATGCGCAGAATCCATGGTCCGTGTCGCTGGCTGAAAAACTGGGATATCATTTCGATCATGAATATACGGCTTATGAGATACGCGGGTATTGAATGAAGACGGAAAAACAGTCATGGGGAAGTCATCGGATTTTTCGGTAAATCCGGAGCAGAAAGGGGAGAATTCATAAATGAGCAGACTGAGCCGGCACTATTTGTGCGTTACGTTTTCGATTATGTTGATTTGTTGGGGAAGCTGTGTGATATGCAGTATAAACGGTATTTTTTTACAGGAGCATTATTTTCTGTATCTGCCGTATCTGCTGGGCGGATTATCGCCGACGATCGCTTCTTATATCGTGTTGAAAAAGAGCGGTAAAGTGAAAGGTTTCAAAGAATGGAGCCGAAATGTTTTTGATTTCAGACAGCCGGTTCGTTCCTATGCCGTCGTTATTTTGCTGGCAGTTTTGTATATGCTGCCGCAGTGCCTTGTTTCCGGTTATGATAAAGGAGCTCCCCTTCCCGCTATCTTTTTCATGATTCCCATGATGCTGATCGGCGGCGGGCTGGAAGAAGCGGGCTGGCGGTATATTTTACAGCCGGAACTGGAAAAGGGATGCTCTTTTACAATAGCAACTGTTATCGTTGGCCTGATCTGGTGGCTGTGGCATCTGCCGTTGTTTTACATACAGGGCGTCGCCCAATACGAAATGAATTACCTGGCGTTTGGCGTCAGCGTGATCGGCCTGAGCTTCGCGCTCGCATCGATTCGAAAATGTACCGGCAGCGTCTGGCTGTGTGTTCTGTTCCATGCAACGGCTAATTCGCTTTCCGGCATATATCTGATCCATGAAAATATTTGGGGAAATATCGTATCGAGTGTCATATTGATCGCGTTTGTTTTTATATTATTATGGCTGCATGGCAGAAGCGGTATCCCGCAGAAACAGGACGGGGTGTAAGAATGTTTTGAATAACATATAAAATATATAAAACAACGCATGTTATTGCCCGGCGGCCTTGACTATTATAACAGGACTGCTATAATAGTATATAGTTTTAAAAACTACATGACAGAGTGCGAAAAGATAGATGTAGAAAGGTTGTTGTTATGGCATTTCAGATTATTTCAGACGGTTCCTGTGATCTCGGGACGGAACGCGCCGCGGAAGAAGGCGTCCGGGTCGTACCGTTTTATGTTTCGTTTGACGATAAGACGTACCAGAAGGAAATAGAAGAAGTACCGGTCCGCGAATTTTATCAGCGGATGGTAGATAATGCGGATTGTTTTCCCAAGTCGTCCATGCCGTCGGTGCAGGATTATCTGGACATCTTCGAAGAATACGCGTCGGAGGGAAAAGATATTTTCTGCCTTTGTATTACCACGAAATTCAGCGGTTCTTACAATTCTGCGATGAATGCGAAGGAAATGCTGCTGGAAAAATATCCGGATATCCGCATCGAAGTGCTCGATACTACGGTGGATACCGTTTTGCAGGGACTTCTCGTGCTGGAAATCTGCCGGATGCAGCAGGCCGGCTGGAGCTTCGAAGATACGGTGAAGCGGACGAAGGAAATTCTTCCGACAGGCCGCATCATTTTTACGGTGGGAAGCTTTGATTATCTCGTGCACGGCGGCCGCATCGGAAAGGTGATGGGCGCGGCGGTAAAGAGCCTGTCGATTAAACCGTTAATCATCCTGAAAGAAGGAGAGATTTTCCCGGCGGGGGTATATAGAAACCGTGAGAAGGGAAAGAAAACGCTGGTTTCCCTGTGCAGAAAACATTTCGAAAAAATCGGGGAGAACCCGGATGATTATGCTTTCAATATCGGTTACGGCTATGATCATGAAGAGGCCCTTTCTTTTCGGGAAATGCTGCTTGCGGATTTGAAGCAGTACAGCGGCATTCGGGATATGGAGCTGTTCCAGATCGGCGCGACCATCGGTGTGCATACGGGACCGTACCCGATCGGACTGACGTTTATCAGAAAGGCTTTTTAAAAAGGAACCGGCGTTACGGCGCAGTTCATGTATAATATTATAATATCACAGACGGCGTTCCCGGCTTTCCGCAAAAGAGGGAGCGTTGTTTTTTTAGAACCGACATATCCGGTATCAGAAAAACAGCCCGGCGGACAAAGAACAGTCATTTAAGGCCGCAGGGGCAAAGAAACGGGAGGACGAATGATGCAGCATTGTTACAAAGAAAAAGATTACGAAAAAGGTTCCGCAGGACGGTTTCAATATCTTCTGTTCGATCTGGACGGCACGCTGACTGATCCGAAAGCCGGCATTACAGGCTGTGTGCAGTATGCCCTGCACAAATTCGGCATCGAGGAACCGGATCTGAACAAGCTGGAACCTTTTATCGGGCCGCCGCTGGCGGACAGCTTTATGGAATTCTACGGTTTCGACGCGGAAAAATCCGCGGAAGCAATCGGCTATTACCGGGAGAGATTCCGAACCGTCGGATTGTTTGAAAATGAAATTTATCCGGGCATCAAAGAGATGCTTGCGCATTTAAAGCAGGCGGGCCGGACGCTGGCGGTCGCTTCCAGCAAACCGACCGTGTTTGTCGAAAAGATTCTGCGGCATTTTGATATAGAACAATATTTCGATGTGGTCGTAGGAAGCGAGCTGGACGGAACCCGTGCCAAAAAGGAAGAGGTGGTCGAAGAGACATTACGACAGATCCGTCAGACTGATGATTTTCAGTCCGGTAAATGGGACAATGACGGAATCGTCATGATAGGTGACAGGAAGTTCGACGTTCAGGGAGCGAAATTGTTCAACCTGGTCAGCGTAGGCGTAACATTCGGTTATGCGCTGCCCGGCGAACTGGAAGAAGCCGGAGCGGACTATATTGTGGACAGCGTGGCGGCGTTAGAGGAGTTGTTGAATGGCTGAAAATAGCGGAAACAACGGCAGATGGAATGCAATCGGAATGATCATAAAACCATTTCTGGTTTATTATGCAATCTATTTCATAACATCTATTATGTTGACTTGTTTGGTCATTTCCGTTTCACAGAAGGCCGGCGGGCCGTTGGAACAATTTTGTACGGAGCAGGAGGCGACTGTCAGGGCTGTCATTGGAGGACTGGCAATGCTGTCAGGAATACTACCGTTATTTTCAACGTTCCGGCGCGGGATTTGTAATCATAACAATCGAAATGATAACATAAGCAATTTAAAAAAAGAGAAAGACAGCGGGCATAAAAAAGATGATATCGGGCAAAAACAGCCGCTTTTGAACCGATGGGGAGCCGGAGCGTTTCTGCAGAATGCTTTCATTACAATAACACTTGCTATTTCCAGTTCCGTCGCATTGAATATTTTATTGATGCTGCTGCGCCTGACGGAAGCTTCGGAAACATACGATCAGGTGTCGGCGCATCAGTACGGCGTGATTATGCCGGTCGGCCTTTTTTTATACGGCGTCGTATCTCCCTTTGCGGAGGAAGTCGTCTTCCGCGGAGTGATCTATAACAGAGCAAAGACCTGTTTTTCCTCCGTTACCGCACCGATGATACTGTCTTCCCTGCTGTTCGGCGTCTATCATGGCAACATCGTACAGATGCTGTACGGTTTTCTGATGGGAATGCTGATCGCTTTTGTCTATGAAAAGTGCGGCCGCTTTGTATATGCGTTTCTGTTTCATGCGGCGGCCAACGCGGCGGTATATGTGATCACGGGCAGCCCGTTTTTGTACGGGATTTTTATGACGCCTTCTGCCGGCCTGATTCTGGCGGGGATTTCCGCGGTTCTGCTGGGCTTTATGAACGTCGGCGGTTCTGGCCGAAAAGAAAACGAAAATCCGTAAACTTTCAGACGGATCGATCATTTCCTGAAAAATCCATATTTACAACACCGGAAAATGGGTGTATAGTATCAATAGTTTAGTCGCAAAGGAGCGCCTCAAAGGGAGTGCTTTGCGGCTTTTTTTATTTTCCGGAAGTCAGAAATAAATAACATAACGGTCCAAAGTTAAGACACAGAGTCCGGGCCGGCGGGGCATGGGCGGGGATAAAAAAGTTTCCTTTTCGAGGCACGTTTTCACTCCGCTAAAAAACGTAACGGACACTAAGGATTACAGTGTCGCAGGCTCCCTGTAATCCAAGTGCCGACGTTTTTTACAGGGCCCTCTCAAAGGAAATCTTTTTCCTCCCCGCCCATGCCCCGCCGGCCCGGACTCTATGCCGTAGTTTTGGACAATACGAAAGGAGATATCCCTTATGTTTGATGCAAAATTATCCGTTCCCGAAGCGCCGCTGTACCGGCCGGAGTTCGAGCATGACAACTGCGGCATCGGGGCCTGTGTGAATATTAAGGGGCGAAGGAGCCGCGCAACGGTGGAAAATGCGCTGAAGATCGTTGAAAATCTGGAGCACAGAGCCGGGAAAGACGCGGAAGGCAAGACCGGAGACGGCGTCGGCATCCTGACCCAGATTCCCCATCGGTTTATGGTCAAAGCGGCCGCGGAACTCGGCATTTCCCTGGGCGGCGAGAGAGAATACGGCGTCGGCGTTTTTTTCTTCCCACAGGATGAATTGCAGCGCAATCAGTCGAAGAAGATGTTCGAAATCATTGCGGAAAAGGAGGGGCTTGCCTTTCTGGGCTGGCGGAAAGTGCCGACCAATCCTTCCGTGCTCGGTCATAAGGCGGTGGAGTGCATGCCCTGTATCATGCAGGCGTTTGTGGCCAAACCGGCGGGGCTTGCGAAAGGACTTGCGTTTGACAGGAAGCTTTATATCCTGAGAAGGACATTCGAACAGTCTACCGAGGTGACCTATGTCGTCTCTTTATCCAGCAGGACGATCGTATACAAGGGCATGTTTCTGGTCGGTCAGCTCCGCACCTTTTTCCGGGATTTACAGGATAAAGACTTCGAGTCGGCGCTTGCGGTCGTGCATTCCCGCTTTTCCACCAATACCAATCCAAGCTGGGAGCGCGCGCATCCGAACCGCTTCATCGTTCATAACGGCGAAATTAATACCATCCGCGGCAACGCGGACAAAATGTCCGCCCGTGAGGAAACCATGGAGTCCGGGCACCTTGCGGGACAGCTTCATAAGGTGCTGCCGGCCATCAGCGCGTCCGGCTCCGATTCCGCCATGCTCGATAATACGCTGGAATTTCTCGTGATGAGCGGCATGCCGCTCCCGCTTGCGGTCATGATTACTATTCCGGAGCCGTGGGAGAACAACAGGACCATGTCCCGGAAAAAGAAAGATTTTTACCAGTATTATGCGACGATGATGGAGCCCTGGGACGGGCCGGCTTCCATCCTTTTTTCCGACGGAGACATAATGGGCGCGGTTCTTGACCGGAACGGTCTACGACCTTCCCGGTATCTGATCACGGATGACGATACGCTGATTTTATCGTCCGAGACAGGCGTTCTGAATATCGAGCCGGAAAAAATCGTAATGAAGGAAAGGCTTCATCCGGGGAAAATGCTGCTTGTCGATATGGTGCAGGGCCGGGTGATCGATGATGACGAGCTGAAAGAAAAATATGCGTCGGCACAGCCTTACGGCGAATGGCTGGACACCCACCTTGTGGCGTTAAAAGATCTGAAAATACCGAATATGCGCGTGCCGGAATACACGGAAGAAGAAAGAAAACGGATGCAGAAGGCGTTCGGCTACACTTATGAAGAATTAAAAAACAGCATTCTGCCGATGGCAAAAAACGGTTCCGAGGCGATTGCGGCGATGGGCGTCGATACGCCCCTCCCGGTGCTTTCCAAAGCCCATCATCCGCTGTTTCATTACTTTAAGCAGCTTTTTGCACAGGTGACCAACCCGCCGATCGACGCGATACGGGAGGAGGTTGTGACATCGACGACCGTTTATCTTGGCAGAGACGGCAATCTGTTAGAGGAAAAGCCGGAAAACTGCCATATGCTTAAAGTGCGCAATCCGATTCTGACCAATACGGATTTGCTGAAGATGAAAAGCATGAAAGCGGAGGGCTTTAAGGCGGAAGTCGTTCCGATCACCTACTATAAGAATACAAGCCTGGAAAAAGCGATCGACAGGCTGTTTGTGGAAGTGGACAGGGCTTTCCGGAGCGGTGTCAACATACTGATTCTGTCCGACCGGGGCGTGGACGAAAACCGCGTGGCGATTCCGTCCCTTCTCGCGGTATCCGCCTTACAGCAGCACCTTGTCAATACGAAGAAAAGAACGAGCGTGGCGATCGTCTTAGAGTCCGCGGAACCGCGGGAAGTGCACCATTTCGCGACGCTGCTCGGATTCGGCGCTTCCGCGGTCAATCCTTATCTGGCCCAGGAGAGCATCCGGGAACTGATCGATAATCATATGCTGGACAAAGATTATTATGCGGCGGTCAACGACTATAACGACGCTATTTTACACGGGATTGTGAAAATTGCCTCCAAGATGGGCATTTCCACGATCCAGTCCTATCAGGGATCCAAGATTTTTGAGGCGATCGGTATCGACAAAGAGGTGATCAACAAATATTTTACCAATACGGTCTGCCGAATCGGCGGCATAACTTTGAAAGATATCGAAAAAGAGGTGGACGCGCTGCATTCGATGGCTTTTGACCCACTCGGTCTATCGGTTGATCTGGCGCTGGATAACCCCGGACACCACCAGATGCGCAGCGGGGCGGACGAACACCTGTATAACCCGGAGACGATTCACCTTTTACAGGAATCCACGAGGCGCGGCGATTACGGACTGTTCAAACAGTATACCAAAGCGGTCAATAATGAAGAAAGCATTAAAACCCTCCGCGGTCTGCTGGATTTCAACTATGCAGAAAACCCCGTTCCGCTTGAGGAAACAGAGAGTGTCGACGCGATTGTGACGAGGTTTAAAACGGGCGCGATGTCTTATGGCTCGATTTCCAAAGAAGCGCACGAGACGATGGCCATTGCGATGAACCGTCTGCATGGGAAATCCAATTCCGGAGAAGGCGGAGAGGATAAAAAAAGGCTGACCATCGGCGCGGACGGCCTCAACCGGTGCTCCGCCATTAAACAGGTGGCCAGCGGCCGTTTCGGCGTCACCAGCGAATACTTAAACAGCGCGCAGGAAATCCAGATCAAGATGGCACAGGGCGCGAAACCGGGAGAAGGCGGACATCTGCCCGGCGGCAAGGTATATCCGTGGATCGCGAAAACAAGGCATTCCACGGCGGGCGTGAGCCTGATTTCCCCGCCGCCCCATCACGATATCTATTCGATCGAAGACTTGGCGCAGCTGATATATGATCTGAAAAACGCGAATAAATATGCGAGAATATCGGTCAAACTCGTTTCGGAAGCGGGCGTCGGCACGGTGGCGGCGGGCGTTGCAAAGGCGGGCGCACAGGTCATCCTCGTATCGGGTTATGACGGCGGCACGGGAGCGGCGCCAAGAAGCTCGATTCACAATGCGGGCCTTCCCTGGGAGCTGGGGCTGGCGGAGACGCATCAGACGCTGATTCAAAACGGCCTGCGGAACAAAGTGCGCATAGAAACGGACGGCAAGCTGATGAGCGGAAGAGATGTGGCGGTGGCGGCGATTCTCGGCGCGGAAGAGTTCGGCTTTGCCACGGCGCCGCTCGTGACGATGGGCTGTGTCATGATGCGGGTCTGCAGCCTGGATACCTGCCCTGTGGGCGTGGCGACGCAGAACCCGGAACTGCGGAAACGTTTTAAGGGGAAACCGGAGTATGTGGAAAATTTCATGCGTTTTATCGCACAGGAACTGCGGGAATACATGTCCTTACTCGGCGTCCGCACCGTGGATGAGCTGGTCGGAAGGACCGACCTTTTGAAAAGAAAAGAAAATCTGCCGGAAAAACTGCAGAAAATAGATTTGAGCCTGATGCTCTCCAATCCCTATGAAAAAAGCAGGGAAAAGGTGACTTTCGATCCGAAACAGGTCTATGATTTCGAGTTGGAAAAGACGCTGGATGAAAAAGTGCTGTTAAAACAGCTTGCAAAAGCGATGGAAAGCGGACAGAAGAAAAGCCTGAAGGTGGATGTTTCCAATACGGACCGTGCTTTCGGCACGATTCTCGGTTCCGAAATTACGAGGCGGTTCGGGGATGCGCTGGAGGATAACACTTACCGGATACTGTGCGGCGGTTCCGGCGGCCAGAGTTTCGGCGCCTTTATTCCGAAAGGGCTGACGCTGGAACTGGCGGGAGATTCCAACGATTATTTCGGCAAAGGGCTTTCCGGCGGCAGGCTGATCGTCTACCCGCCCAAAGGTTCCCGCTTTCAGCAGGATGAAAACATCATTATCGGCAACGTGGCGCTCTACGGCGCGACTTCGGGCAGGGCTTTCATCAACGGCGCGGCCGGCGAGCGGTTCTGCGTCCGCAACTCCGGCGCGCTGGCGGTTGTGGAGGGTGTGGGAGATCACGGCTGTGAATATATGACCGGCGGATGTGTGGTGGTGCTCGGCGCCATCGGCAAGAACTTTGCGGCCGGCATGAGCGGCGGCATCGCTTATGTGCTCGATGAAAACAACGATTTGTATACGAAAGTCAATAAGGAAATGGTATCTTCCTATGAAATGACTTCCCAATACGATGTTCTGGAACTGAAAAAAATGATTGAAGAGCATACGGCCTGTACCAACTCGGTCAAGGGAAAGGAAATTCTGGACCGTTTCGGAGAATACCTGCCGAAATTCAAAAAAATCATTCCGCACGATTATGAGCGTATGCTGAGTCTGATCGTCCGTATGGAGGAAAAAGGGCTCAGCGCGGAACAGGCTCAGATCGAAGCGTTTTATGAAAGAAACAGGGAGGATTAACATGGGCAAACCTACGGGATTTTTAGAATATGAGCGCCAGGTTTCGACGGATGTCAGCCCGAAACAGCGCATAAAAAATTTTAACGAGTTTCACGAACACCTTCCGGTGGAAGAACAGCAGTTACAGGGCGCGCGGTGCATGGACTGCGGCGTACCTTTCTGTCAGTCGGGCATGACGCTGGGCGGCATGACTTCCGGCTGTCCGCTGCACAATCTGATTCCCGAATGGAACGATCTGGTTTATACGGGAAACTGGGAACAGGCCTATTACCGCCTGAAGAAAACCAACAATTTCCCGGAATTTACTTCCAGAGTATGTCCGGCGCTGTGCGAAGCGGCCTGTACCTGTAACCTGACGGGGGAACCCGTTGCCACGAAGGAAAACGAATACGCGATTATTGAAAACGCCTATAAAAGGGGATACGCGGCGGCGAATCCGCCCAGGACGAGAACCGGAAAAACCGTTGCGGTCGTGGGAAGCGGCCCCTCCGGCCTCGCGGCGGCCGACCAGTTGAACCGGAGAGGCCATCTGGTGACGGTGTTCGAGCGTTCCGACCGCATTGGCGGCCTTCTGATGTACGGTATTCCGAATATGAAGCTGGAAAAACAGATCATCGAGCGGAAAATCAGGATTATGGAAGAGGAAGGCGTGACTTTCGTCACCAATGCGGACATCGGAAAGAACGTGAAGGCGGATAAACTGCGAAAGGAGTTCGACTGCGTCGTGCTCGCCTGCGGCGCCTCCAACCCGCGCGACATCGATGCGCCGGGCCGGGATGCGAAGGGGATTTATTTCGCGGTTGACTTTCTTGGTCAAAACACAAAAAGCCTGCTGGATTCCGGATTTCAGGATAAAAAGTATGTGGACACGAAAAACAGGCATGTTGTCATCATCGGCGGCGGCGATACGGGAAACGACTGCGTCGGCACCGCCGTCCGTCATGGCGCAAAATCGGTGACGCAGATCGAAATGATGCCCAAAGCGCCGGATGAAAGGGCACAGGACAATCCCTGGCCGGAATGGCCGAAGGTCTGCAAGACCGATTACGGACAGGAAGAGGCGGCCGCGGTATACGGCCATGACCCGCGGATCTATGAATCTACGGTCAAAGAGTTTCTCAAGGATAAAGACGGCAGGCTGAAGGGCGTGAAAATTGTCAGACTTACCTGGGAAAAAGACCGTGCAACGGGCCGCATGACGATGAAAGAAGCTGCGGGCTCCGAAAAAACGCTGGAGGCTGACATCGTCCTGATTGCCGCCGGTTTTCTCGGAAGCCAGAAATATGTGACGGATGCGTTCGGGGTGGAGCTGGACGCGCGCACCAACGTAAAGACGAAGCCGGGCGCTTTTGGTACCAGCGCAGAAAACGTATTTGCGGCGGGCGACATGCACACCGGACAGTCCCTTGTGGTCAAGGCCATCAGACAGGGCCGGGAGTGTGCAAGGGAAGTGGACGAATGCCTGATGGGGTATTCGAACCTGTATATTCAGTGAAACAGAATTATGAAATTTCGTAAACTTGTGAAACGCAGACCCGGCGGAACAGGACCGCCGGATCTGCGTTTTATGTTTGACATGCGGGGAAATTCTTTCTATAATGCTTTTAATTCGATGGCGGCAGCGCGGCCGGCAAAGAAATAAAATCACGCTGTGCGGATATGGATACCAAAGGAGAGAATATGCGGAAATTCTGGCAGAAACTGGAAGAAAGTCTGAACGACTATAATATTAAAACGAAGCTGATTATCATTTATGTGTTTTGCATGATCCTTCCGCTGGTGATGACGGACAGCGTGATTTTATACATTCTCTATGATGCGGCGCAGAAAGAACGGGACTATGCCGCCGAAAATATAAGTGATTCCATCCGGTACGATCTGGAATATATTTTTGAAGAAGCGGCTAACCGGATGAACAATATCTATCTGGACAAAAAAATAAATGATTTTCTGAATGAAGAATATACCGGGGCATACGATTATGTTTCCGCGAAGATAAAACTGTCCGAAAAATCGTCTCTTGATCCGATGAGCCAGTATAATATTTCCAATATTGTCGTCTGTGCGGATAACGAGACGATTATCAACGGCGGACATTTTTACCGTCTTTCCGGCGTAAAGGATACGGTCTGGTATCAGGCGTTTGAAGAATCGGGCCGGAATACATGTGCCGTTTTTTATTATATCGGGGATGAAGATCAGTCGGCGATGACGAAGCGCCGGATTTCTTTGGTCCGGCGTCTGAATTATTTTAAAGACGGAGGCGGCGAGAAGCTCGTCAGAGTGGATATCGATTACAATAAGGTTGCCAGGAGGCTGACGGGTCTGGATTACGGATATGGCGTCTATGTGTGCGCGGGGGAAAGAATACTGTTTTCCAATAGGGGCCATTCCGGCAGCAGCGAAGATTTTCATGTGCTGACAGGCGAAGAATCCGTGATTTTTCGAAAGTCTTTTGACCTGTATGGGGAGTCGATAGACATTCTGATTCTGCATCAGTCGAGCTCGGTGCTTGAACAACTGAAAAAACATAAGTTTCTCGTCGGTTTTCTGGTTTTTGCAAACCTGTTTCTGCCGATGGCGATGGTATCCATGGTAAACCGGTCTTTTTCCGGCAGGCTCTGGAAGCTGGGAACCATTTTGAAAGAAGTGCAGGAAGAAGGAACTTTACAGGAAATTGAGGATGTGCGGGGAAAGGATGAGATCGGAAGCCTGATGGAAAATTATAACCGGATGGTGCGCAGGATGAACGATCTGATTCAGAGGGTTTATAAGAACAGGTTGGAAACGCAGGAAATTGAGCTGGCAAGGCAGAATGCGGAGCTTCTTGCGCTTCACAGTCAGATCAATCCGCATTTTCTTTTTAACGTGCTGGAAAGCATCCGAATGCGCTGTATTCTTCATCATGAAAATGAGACGGCGGGCATGATTGAAAAGCTGGCGGTTTTGGAACGGCAGAACATTAACTGGGCATCGGACCATGTAACGCTGGCGGAAGAAATCAATTTCGTGGAGGCTTATCTGGAACTGCAAAGATATCGTTTCGGGGACAGGCTGCGTTATGAGATTGATTTGGCTGAAGAATGTGCGGATTACCGGATTTCCAAGCTGACGCTTACTACTTTTGTGGAAAATTCCTGCGTGCACGGAATGGAACGGAAATCCGCTACATGCTGGATTTATGTCAGGGGATATCAAAAAGGAAAATGGCTTTATATGGAAATAGAAGATACCGGAGGCGGCATAGAAGAGCATGCTGTGGAAGAGATGAATGCAGGAATGCGTGACTGCTGCATCGATGATATTAAGGAAAATGCGCATGTGGGGATTATTAACGCCTGTCTGCGGCTGAAAATGCTCACCAGAGGAAACGTATCATTTTCGATGGAAAGTGAAGTGGGCGTCGGAACGTTTATGACGATCAGGGTGGATACGGAATTTTTACCGGGAAAGGAGCGGAAATGTCATGATGAAAGCGATGTTGGTAGACGATGAACCGTTTATATTGCAGGGGCTGTCTGTGCTGATAGACTGGGAGACGGAAGGGTATGAAATTGTAAAGAAGGCTTCTGACGGCATGGAAGCGCTCGATTATCTCAGAGAAAATAAAGTGGATTTGATCATTACGGATATCCGGATGCCGCGTCTGAGCGGTCTGGAACTGTTGGAAACGATAAGAAATGAGAAAATATCGGACGCATATGTCATTGTACTGAGCGGCTATAACGATTTTAAATATGTACAGGCAGCGCTGCGGTATTCCTGTATGGATTATATTTTAAAGCCGGTGCAGAAGGAACAGCTTACTGCCAATATCAGACAGGCCGCGGTCAATAAAGAAAATACCGTCAGGGAAGAGATCGATAACAGGAGAATGCACAGGAGCTGTCTGATGCAGAATTTGATGGCGCTTTTACAGGGAAAAATACAGGAGGAAGTGCTTTCTTATATCAGACAGAATCTTCGTTATTCAGACTGCCTTCGGTATATTCACATTTGTCTCAACGACCTGTCTGCGCTGGAAGAGATGTCGGATGAGGAAATGGCGGAATTAAAGGACGGCGTACACGAGGAGACGGCGCAGTATCTGCAGGGCGATGCAGATCATCTTTTTAAGGATTTTTTCATCTGTGAAGAGGACTACGAGATCGGATTCGTTTATTGCGATTATATGGCGAAAGAGCGGGGGCTTACGGAAGAAGCGTTCCTGCTGGCATTGCAGCGGGCGGCGCAGAACGGCAGCGAAGACATGCCCGTGATCCTGCTTGTGGGCAAACCGGTGAATAACCTAAGCCGCCTTTCACGTTCTTACAGTTCGGCCTGCGTGCTGCGTTCCTTTAAAGGTTTTCAGAATGATAAGAGCCTCTATTATTATGAAAAAGAAGTACAGGTGAGCGAGGCCAGAACGATTCTGTGCAAGCAGCCGCTGGACGCTTTGGTCCGGGCAGTTAATCAGAATGATACGGCAGCCGTCGGCAAAAGCGTAGACGAGCTTTTTATGGAGATGGACCGGATGGACAGGACGCCGGACATGGTGACGATGAATTTAAGCTGGCTGATATTCAGGCTTCTGAATCTGGCGTCGGAACAGGATGAATCCGTCAGCCAGGATGAAGTTTTATCTTATATCAGCGGCAGCGTGTCCAAGGAAGAGATTATCCGGGGCAGCAGGGCGCATCTTCGCAAATTTGCCTGTGAATTTGCAGAATATCTGGTGCAGCTCCGAAAGAACGCTTCCAGAGGCATTCTGGCGGAGATCGAAAATGAGGTGAAGGAGCGGTATGCAGAGAATCTGACGCTTCGGGAACTCGGACAGAAATACTATATTAACAGTTCCTATCTCGGACAGGTGTTCAGGAAACGGTACGGACAGTCTTTTAAGAGTTACCTGAACAATTACAGAATCAAAGAGGCGGCGTTTCAGCTGGTGCGGACCGATAAGAAAATAGGACAGATAGCGGAAGATGTGGGATATCATGATCTGGATTACTTCATCAGCCGGTTTATCGAGCAGGAAGGCTGTACGCCTTCCAGATACCGCAAAAGGGCAAGGGAAGAAGAATAAGGCATAACGGCGTAAAAAGAACAGGGCGCGGAGCCGGACGAGGACGACCGGGTAAATTCTAACTGATAGAGTTTACCCGGTTTTTTACTAAATTTTATCCGGTTGAAGTATATGCGGGTTATATTAAAATGGTATTATCAAATACCAATGAGGGAGGAGAAAGATATGAAATGTAAAAAACTGACAGCTTTGATGCTGACAACGGCGGTTACGGCTTCATTACTTGCCGGCTGCGGCGGAAACAGTGCGGGCGGCACGGATAACGGCGGTAATACGGCCGGTACGAATACCGCTGACACATCGGGGGGGGGTAATAAGGGGAATTCCGATTCTTCCGAAAACGGAAATCAGGAGATTACCGAATTTTCTTATTTTATCACGATGCCGGGTAAAGAGATAAACGACGATAACGAAATCGCACAGATCATTGCGGAGAAGACAGGTGTTAAGGTGAAAGAGACCTGGCTGACGGGACAGACGGCGGCGGAGGCGACGGGAACGCTTGTTGCAGGCGGTGAATATCCTGACTTTATCGACAGCGACGATATGTCGGTTCTGGTGGATGCGGGCGCGCTGTTACCGTTAGACGAATATATTGACCAGTATCCGGAATTTAAAGAAACCTGGTTTACTGAGGCGGAGTGGGACAAATTCCGTCAGCCTGACGGCCACATTTACTGGATTAATCCGTTCGGCAATACCTATGGCGAGAGCAAGGCGACGACGCATAATGACGAGGCATTCTGGATCCAGGTAAGAGTTCTGGAATGGGCAGGATATCCGGATATCCAGACGATGGATGAGTATTTTGATCTTCTGGAAAGCTACATAGCGGCGAATCCGACGATGGAAGACGGAACGGAAAATATCGCCTATACGATTCTCTGCGAAGACTGGAGATACTTCTGTCTGGAAAACGCGGGACAGTTCCTGGCGGGATATCCGAATGACGGTTCCGTAATTGTTAATAAAGAAACGATGACAATCGAAGATTATAATACATCCGATGATACCATTCAGTACCTGAAGAAACTGAATGAAGAATATCATAAGGGCTTCGTGGATCCCGAAAGCTTTACACAGACTTATGACGAATACATCGCGAAACTTTCCACGGGACGCGTGCTTGGCATGATCGACCAGTGGTGGGATTTTGCCTTTACGGTAAACGATGTGTTCAAACAGCAGGGACTTGATCTGAAGGGATGCAACTATGTGCCGCTCGGACTGACGACGGAAAAAGGCATGGAGAACAGATGGCATACTTACGACGATACGGTAAATCAGGCGAGCGGAATCGCGATTTCCGTTGACTGTAAAGATCCTGACAAGGCGTTTAAATTCCTGGTGGATATCTGCATGGATCAGGAACTGCATGACCTGAGATTCTGGGGAATCGAGGGTGTTGATTATCTGGTGGACGACGACGGCCTGTACTATCGTACGGATGAAATGCGAAAGAACTGGGCTGATACCGCTTATCAGGCAGCACACAGATGCCAGTATTCCTACTTCCCTCAGTGGGGCGGCACACATATGGACGGCAAGAACGCAATGAAACCGGAAGAACAGCCTTCCGAATTTATGAAAGATATGGCGGAACCTCTTGTAAAATGTTTTGAGGCATACGGCGTAACAACCTATCCGGGCATGATCGATTCCGTTGTAGAAACGAATGCGGCATGGTTCCCGATGTACAGCTTTTCCAATAACTTTACGACCGAGACGCCGGGCGGAACGGCCTGGGCGCTGATGGGCGAATGTAAGCATGAGTGGCTTCCTAAGGTTGTTATGGCAGACGATTTTGAAAAAGGATGGCAGGACTATATGACGGCATATTCAGCATGCAGGCCGGAAGACTTCCTGTCGGAAATGCAGACGATTCTCGATACTTTTAAATAAAGAACGGGACTGAGAAAAGAATTTGAATAGTCGCGGAAAAAGGCGGCAATGGTAATTTGAAAGAAATTGCCGCCTTCTTCTATGCAGGATGGGAGGGTGCAATGGCAAAAGCAACAGCTTCGAAAAAAGATAAAAAGATCACCTGGAAAGAAATTAAGAGGCAGAAGACGCTGCTGATTATTTCTTTTTTTGTAGTGATTTACGGAATTATTTTCTATTACTGGCCGCTGACGGGCTGGCTGATGGCTTTTCAGAATTATAAGCCGAAGGATGGCCTGCTTCACTCCAGGTTTGTAGGACTGGAAAAATTTCAATTTCTGTTTTCCGACGCGACATTTCTAAAGGTAATCAGAAACACCTTCTGCATGGGCGTTCTGAACCTTTTTACAACGACCGTTATGGCGATTTTGTTCGCGATTTTGTTAAATGAGATCAGACATACCTTGTTGAAGAAGACGATACAGACTGTTTCTTATCTGCCGCATTTCCTGTCATGGATTATCGTAACGGGGATTCTGCATGATGCGTTGTCCAGCACGGGTATCATCAATGATCTGCTGATGAGAGCGGGTATCATTGACCAGGCGATCAACTTTTTCGCGCATCCGAAATATTTCTGGCCAATCGTTGCGTTTGCAAACTGCTGGAAAGAGACCGGATGGAATGCGATCATCTATCTGGCGGCGATTACGTCGATAGACCCTTGTCTGTATGAGGCGGCGTCAATCGACGGGGCCGGAAGACTTTCCAAAATCCGCTATATCACGATGCCGGGCATTAAGCCGACCATTATGATATTGCTCCTGATGAACGTAGGAAACGTATTAAACGCAGGGTTCGAGGTACAGTATCTGCTTGGAAACGGCCTTGTACAGAGCGTTTCACAGACGATTGATATTTATGTACTGAAATGGGGTATCAGCCAGAACGATTTCTCGCTCGGTACGGCGGCGGGTATCTTTAAGAGTGCAGTCAGCATCGGGCTGATCGTGCTGTGTAATGCCTGGGCAAAACGTGCGGGCGAAGAACGTCTGTTTTAGAAGGGGGCGGAAGAAGACTATGAAAAAAATAAAACATTCCATGGAAGACAAAGTAATATCGGTATTGATCGGCATCTTTATGGTTGTCTTCGTGATCGTTACGCTGTATCCGGTTATCAATACCGTTGCGATTTCCTTTAACGAAGGTATTGATGCGGTGCGCGGCGGCATTTATCTCTGGCCCAGAAAATTCAGCTTGAAGAACTATGATACGGTTCTTTCCATGCAGAACCTTTTGACAGGAGCCAAAATCAGCGTGGCAAGAACGGTGATCGGGACGATTACCTCGCTCATTGTAAATGCGCTGCTGGCCTATGTGGTGAGCAGAAAACGCTTTCTATTCAAATCGCAGTTGTCCCTTTTCTGGGTTATTACGATGTATGTGAATGGCGGTATGATACCGACTTTTCTGTTATACCGGAATCTGCATCTGACAAACAGTTTTTGGGTGTATATCATACCCGGTATGATCGGTGCATGGAATATGCTGGTTTTAAGAACTTATATGAACGGTTTGCCGGATAGCCTGGAAGAGTCCGCGCAGTTGGACGGCGCCGGTTATCTGACGATTTTTGTGAAAATTATTTCTCCGCTGTGTAAGCCTGTATATGCGACGGTTGCCCTGTTCGTTGCGGTGGGTCAGTGGAACTCCTGGTTCGACGCCATGTTGTATAACCGTATGAAGACGGAATACACAACTTTGCAGTATGAATTGATGAAGCTTCTGTCTTCCGTCATGCAGCAGAGCGGAAGCGCAGATTCCGCCAAGTTTAACAGTGCGGCGGTTACGCCCGTAACAATCCGCGCGGCGGCGACGGTGGTAACGATGGCTCCGATTATCTGTCTGTATCCGTTTTTGCAGAGATATTTTGTAGCGGGATTGACAATCGGTGGTGTAAAAGAGTAAAGTGAAACAAAGACGGATTGCTCCTGTTTAAAGTTTGGGCCTGTCCGAAGGCACGGGCCGGAAGAAAAGGATGGTTTTCGGAAAATGGAAAAACAATATCGCAATGTATTCCGGGAAGCGGGGATTCCCGAAGAAGAAATAGAAAAAAGACTGCGGGAAGCCGTGCACACTTTTTTCTATGATGAAGAAGAACGGGTATATCATACCGCAGGGGATGATATGGCCTACATAGAGGATACGGGAAATCATGATGCGCGCACGGAAGGGATGTCCTATGGGATGATGATGTGCGTACAGCTTGATATGAAGGAAGAATTTGACCGGCTCTGGAAATGGGCCAAGACTTTTATGTGGATGGATGAAGGCGAGAATGAAGGTTATTTCGCATGGTCCTGCGCCCCGGACGGTTCAAAGAACGCCCGTGGTCCGGCGCCTGACGGAGAGGAATATTTTGCGATGGCGCTTTTTTTCGCATCCCACAGGTGGGGAGACGGGGAAGGCATCTTCGCCTATGAGAGAGAAGCGAAAGAGATTTTGCGCGCCTGTCTGCACAAAGGGGAAAACGGCCGTCCCGGAGAGCCGATGTGGAACAGAGAAAATCATCAGATTCTTTTCGTTCCGGGAAGCCCTTTTACGGATCCCTCTTATCATCTGCCTCATTTCTATGATTTATTTGCAAAATGGGCTTATGAAGAAGACAGGGAATTTTGGGCGAAGGCGGCCGAAACAAGCCGGCGTTATCTGGCGGCGGCCTGCCATGAGAAAACAGGTATGTCGGCTGAATATGCGCATTTTGACGGTTCCCCGGTATATGAGGAGTTTGAATGGGGACAGCATGGGTATTTCTATTCGGACGCGTACCGGACGGCGGCGAATATCGGACTGGATTATGGCTGGAACGGAATCGATGCCGGACAGCGGGCGGCGGCAGAGCGGCTTCAGTATTTTCTGGGCGTGACAAACCGGGAGAATCCGTATGTGGTTTACCGGATTGACGGCACTCCCATTGATATGCCCGCGCTGCATCCGGTCGGCATGTTTGCTGCGACGGCGCAGGGAACGCTGGCAATACCGGAAAAGCTGGATGGCGAAAAACTGTCGGAAGAGGCGGAACGCGCCAAAGAGTGGGTAGAACGGTTTTTCCGGGAGCCGATGCGCAAGGGAGAGCGCAGATATTATGATAACTGTCTGTATCTGTTCGCATATCTTGCTCTTTCCGGAAATTATCGCATATGGTAAAAAAGCGCAGGCCCGGCGGGCCTGCGTTTTTAAACGGATGGAAAAATGCTGTAATTGAAGAAGAAATCAGGCACAGGGCCGACGGATCTGCGTCTATTGAAGCAGATTCAGAATCAGATTTGGCAGCTGGTTCGCCTGCGCAAGTACCGTCTGGGAAGACTGCATCAGAAAATTGTTTTTGGCCAGTTCCATTGCTTCGAGAGCAATATCCGCATCGCGGATGGCGGATTCGCTCGCCTGTGTATTTTCGATGACGTTATTGTTGTTATTGATTGTATGCTCCAGCCTGTTCTGCAAAGAACCGTAAGTGCTTCTCCGGGAACTCAGCGTTGTGATGGCATTTTTGATGCGGGAAACCGCTTTTTCCGCGTATTTCGGCTTGCTGATTGTGATGGAGTTGATTCCCAGGGAACAGGAGTTTACGCGCGTGCGGGGAATTTCCACCATATCTTTTGTTTCCACACCGACAAGGAGGTTTATCGGGTCACGGAAATTCCGGCCGCTTTCTTCCAGAAAGAGCGTGCTTCTTGCGCTTCCGCCGATATCGGTTATTGTGTGGGAACCAAAAACCCTGTGGGAAATTTTCAGGGCTCCGTTCTCCAGGGATGCGGTCAGGGGAGCGACATTGCCGTTATCGTCTCCGTTTTTGAACATATCGTTTAACAGCCCGATAAACTCGTCCGCGGTATATTTGGTATTTTCCGGAAAGGTAAACTGATACGGAACGGAGTCGGCGGAAAACGTAAGTACATTCTGTCCGGGCTTAAAAGTTACGCCTTTTGACAAATCTTTGGAGCCTGTTATGTAAGTGGCCTGGGGTTTATTGGTCGTTTTGTAGAAAAGAAAACTTGCGGCGTTACCCCGTATGCCGTCTATAATATACTGGCCGTTAGCCGGCTCTTTTCCGGCTTTCTGGTTGACGACAATTTGGAGCGCGGTATCGTCGTTGGCGCCGACAACATTCGTTTTGTAGCCGCCTATGGTAACCTTTATTTCAAGGTCTTCTATCTTTTCCTCATCAAATTTTGCCTGTATTTTATCCTGTAAGAGTGCGGCAATCTCATCTCCGGTATAAGTGCCTTCGGGAATCGTGATGTTTATTTCCTTTTGAAAGCTGTTTTTGCCTTTCGGGTCCGTATAGGTGAAATCAAAAGTAAAGGCATCGTTTGCGCCGCTGATGATGTCAACAGGTTCGGCCGTTAAATCTTTTCGTCCGATAATATAAGCGTTCTGGAAGCTGCCGGCCGGATATCCGCCCTTCTGCGTCGACTCGTTCTGTGTTTTTTCGGTGATAATGACGTCCTGATAAAAGCTTCCCGATGCAGTAATCGTTCCTCCGGTAGAAGAGAACTGGAGTTTTCCGTCGGATGAGATATCGACGGTGACTTTTCCCTTTAAAGAAGCATCACTGTCTATTGCGGCCTGTACTGCCTTTTTTAACCCGTCTTTATCATAATTGCTGCCGTTTGCAATCGTTACCGTGGCGGCGGGGTCTGAACCGATTTGCAGGGTGAGTGCATTATTGCCGCTATTGATTGTCGTTGCGTCGGGAATAGAGGTATAAGTACTCAGGATATAGGGGCTTGCTTCATGGGGGGTGGCATTGGTAATCGATTCATGCGTTCCGAGGATGCCGCGCAAAGCGGAGCTGCCTGAATTAAACTCGATATAATAGGAGCCGTTTGCATTTTCCGTAGAAGGCACGGCGGTAATCAGAAGCTTTCCATCCTTGAAAGAGGCGCTTATATTACTGAACACATTGTCGCCTGACAGCTTTTTATTAATCTCGGATATAACATCCGAAATTCCCTTGTATTTCCTTGCGGTCAGAGTGATTTCCCTGGAACCGCCGGAGGAATAAAAGTTTAGTTTATTTGTTTTATCTGTGAGCTCTATCGTGGCATTCTGCCTGTCTGCGGGAATCGTGACAGAAGCCGTGGCATTTGTTACATTGACTGCCGTGGAACCCTGTGGGCGGGATACGGTTCCCCAGCTATAGCTATAGGACGCACTGTTTGTAACCTGTGTAATTCCTTTGAAAAGCTTGTCATAGGTGGCGTTTCTCTGCCCGGCAGTAAATTCAATTTTCTGTATGTCATCGGACAGTGAATAAATGGAAATGGGGGAAGAGCCCCTGAACTCAATTTTATCCTTGAGCGCCGATAAGGCAGGGTCGTTCTGCAAACGTAAGTTCAGTGCGGTAACAAGCGTCGAACCGTTTGCATAAGTTCCATCAATATTGTCTATGGTATAACTCTGATTATTGACGGTAAAGGTCAGAGAATCGGTATTGTCCAGCATAAACGAACTGTTCAGATTTGCATATCCCTGAAGATATGCTTTATTTCCGCTGAATTTATAAGGCAGATAGCCCGTATCGCGGAATAATACGTTGTAAGTATTGACTGCGGCGGGATCCGTCGTATCAAATTCCAGCGAACTGGCACTTCCGGTAACCAGGCTGGCCAATTTCAGATACTGTACGGAACGGGAGGTCGTTGAAGTCGGGCTGGACGGCACGGACACAGTGGTATTGCCCGTACTGGCGAGGGCAGCATCTTGCAGTCCTTTCGCCTCGAGCTGTTTATTGATTTCGTCCCGGATTTCAGTCATGGTATAACCGCCGGCTTTATCCGCAAAGGTAATCTCCGTATAATCTGCCGCGCCGTTTATTTTGAACCGCAGGACATTATTCTTATTGGCGGCGGATAAATGAATTTTGTCCGTGGCCGAAGAACCGTAATAGGCTTTACCGGTGACGGACGCAGCAATACCTGAAGAACTTCCGTATTTCACGTTATCATAAAAAACGGAAGAGTAAATAACGCTTGATGTTTCCAATTTGAACATATTACCCTTCAGGCCGGTGATGCTGATCGTGTCGCCGCCTGTAATCTGAATGCTGGAGGTCCCGTATTCTTTGGCGGTAACGCCGGCGGCATCCGGATTTTTTCTCAGATTTTCATTAATCAGGTTAATCATGTCGGAGCGGGAATATTTTCCCGGCGGAATCGTCATGGAGATGAAATTGGAGCCGTTGGCATTTTCCACATAAAAACCGAGCTCGTCATTCTGACCCCGGACAATGGGGAGCGGGAATTTCGAATCGAAAACGGTAGTGCCCAGAAGGCTTGTGGAAGAATATCCGGTATAATTATCAAAAAGCAGATAAGAGAGGGAACCGTCCACCGAGGCGATTTCCGTGGGCATTCCGTCAGATCGCTCAAAATTCAGCCTGCAGAATCCGCTGTCCGTATACTCGAATACAAATCCGGGATTGGAAGGCTTCATTGTTTCCAGAGCGCTGTCGATTTCATCGATTAATTCCTGTGTGGTGTAAACGCCTGCGGGAACCGTGAGCGAATAATCGCTGGGTTCATAATAGGAAGGCAGATGGATGTTCAGTTCATTGTTCAGAGCCGGAACGGTATGGAGCTGGTTATCGTTCCATTTTCTGCTGCCGGAAATCTGATAGTAGGAATCTTCGTGTTCTTCAAATACAGGCTGTTCGTTGTACTGCGTGTCATAACCGATACGGTCGATTTCCGTGCGGAGCTGATCAAATTCCGCGTTCATAGAGGCGCGGTCGCTTTCGGTCCAGGTGCCGTTTAAGGATTTTACGGCCAGTTCATTCATGCGCTGTAACATGCCGTGCACTTCGTCCATGGAACCGTCGGCAACCTGCACGAAGGAAACGCCGTCCTGTGCGTTGGCGGTTCCCTGCATCAGACCGCGGATCTGACGTCTCATCTTTTCCGAAATGGCGAGTCCGGCCGCATCATCCGCGGACCGGTTGATTCGGTATCCGGATGATAATTTTTCCGTTGTTCGTTTGTTTTTTTTGGAATTTATCTGAAAATTGTTGCTGGCGTTCATGGCAAGCAGATTGGTTTGAACAGATAACATGATGTGTCCTCCCTGACAATAAGACAATATATGTCCAGAATCCTTTCTGTTTCTACTATATTTATCGGATTTTTTATATGATTATTCATGAAAATATATTCTTCATATTATGTATTTTTATTCAGGAAGAAAATGAAAGAAACCGGGATTTTTCCCGGATAACCTGATAATATGGACTATCACTATTTTGCCATATATATACCCCGGCGAAAAAAGTTTTCACCGGGGTATATTCTTTGCCGCTTCATCAGAGTAATTGTATGCCGTGCGCCAGTGTTTCTTTGATAACTTCTTCCGGCCACATGGAAGACTGTACTTCTCCGATATGTGCTTTTCTCAGGAAGAACATACAGATACGGGACTGGCCGATGCCGCCGCCGACGGTCAGAGGCACTTCATCGTTTAAGACCGCTTTCTGGAAAGGAAGTTCCGCTCTTTCCGGGCAGCCGGCTTTTGCAAGCTGGGAAAGCAGGGAATCCTTATCAACGCGGATACCCATGGAGGACAGTTCCAGGGCGATGTCCAGAACCGGATAGTATACGACGATGTCCGCATTTAATGTCCAGTCATCATAATCCGGCGCCCGGCCGTCATGTTTCTCGCCGGATGCCAGCAGGTCGCCGATCTGCATGATGCAGACCGCACCTTTTTCTTTTGTAATATAATATTCCCGCTGTTTTGGGGAAACATCAGGGTAAAGGTCTTCCAGTTCCTGTGTGGTGATGAAGAAAATATCATGGGGAAGTATTTCTTCTATGTAATCATAACGGATTGCCATATATTTTTCCGTCTTGCGCAGCACTTTATATACGGCCCGCACCGTCTCTTTCAGAAATTCAGGCGTGCGTTCTTCCTTTGAAATGATTTTTTCCCAGTCCCACTGGTCGACATAGATGGAATGAATATTATCGGTCTGTTCGTCGCGGCGTATCGCGCTCATATCCGTATAGAGGCCCTCGCCATGGGAAAAACCGTATTTCCCTAAGGCGAACCGTTTCCATTTGGCCAGGGAATGCACGATTTCCGCAGGAGAATCGTTTTGTTCTTTGATACCGAATACGACCGGGCGTTCCACGCCGTTTAAGTTATCGTTCAGGCCGGAGGCCGGGTCAACGAACAGCGGTGCGGAGACGCGCAGCAAATGCAGACGTTCTGCGAGTAAGTTCTGAAAAAAATCTTTTACCGTTTTAATGCCGATCTGCGTATCGTGCAGATTCAACGCGGAACGGTAATTTTCCGGGATAATTAAATGTTCCATAAAAAACCTCTTTTCCATATGAAATAAATTTTCAGATATGCTTCAGTTTGTATTATATTCACGCAAAGGAGATTCGTCAATCAAATCCGCATGTTTTGCCGCTGCGCCCCGGACTGCGGCCGAATAAAAGAACAAATGTTCACAAAGTGGTTGCATTCCTCAAAAAGATGTGGTAAGATTGGAATATGGAAAGAACATACGTTCTAAATGTATAAACAGGGAAATGCGGACTATGGAAATGCGGATTGCACCGGCGATGTCGATGATGGATAAACTGAATATTCTGGCGGAAGCGGCGAAGTACGATGTCTCGTGTTCGTCCAGCGGCTCTTCCCGCAGCGGGGACGGGAAGGGCATAGGCAATACGGTGGCCTCCGGGCTCTGCCACAGCTTTGCGGCGGACGGCCGCTGCATATCGCTTTTGAAGATTTTGTTTACGAATGAATGTATTTATGACTGCAAATACTGTATGAACCGGCGTTCCAACGATGTGCCGCGGGCTTCTTTTACGCCGGATGAAGTCTGTGAGCTGACAATGGAATTTTACCGGCGCAATTATATAGAAGGCCTGTTTTTGAGTTCCGGCATTTTATACAGTCCGGACTACACGATGGAGCTGATCTGCCAGACCGTTTACAAACTGCGGACGGTCCATCATTTTCAGGGATACATCCATGTAAAAGCCATTCCGGGAGCGGATGCCGCGCTGATAAGCAAAGCGGGATTCCTTGCGGACCGGATGAGCGTCAATCTGGAACTGCCGACGGCGGAGAGTTTGCGGAAACTTGCGCCCAATAAGCACCGGAAAACGATTCTGCGGCCGATGAAACTGATACAGAACGGCATAACCCAGAACCGGAACGAGCTTGTTTTATACAATCACGCGCCGCGCTTCTGTGAGGCCGGGCAGTCCACGCAGATGATCATCGGCGCGACGCCGGAAAGCGATTATCAGATCATGGCGGTGGCGGAAAGCCTGTATCAGAAATTTTCCCTGAAAAGGGTCTATTATTCCGCCTTCGTCAATGTAAACCAGGACAAAGAACTTCCGGCTCTGCCCGGCGGACCGCCGCTGCTGCGGGAGCACCGGCTGTATCAGGCGGACTGGCTTCTGCGGTATTACGATTTTACCGTGGAGGAGCTGCTGAGCGAAGAACGGCCCAATTTCAATATGATGATAGATCCGAAGGCGGATTGGGCGGTCAGGCATCTGGAACAGTTTCCGGTGGAAATCAACCGGGCGGATTACCGCCTGCTTCTCCGGGTGCCGGGCATCGGCGTGAAAAGCGCCCGGCGCATCATAAACGCCCGGCGGTTCGGACGGCTGAATTTTGAAGACTTGAAGAAGATCGGCGTCGTGTTAAAACGCGCTTTGTATTTTATCACATGCGGCGGAAAAATGATGTATCCGACCAAAATCGAAGAAAATTATATCGTCAGGAACCTGACATACCAGAATTTCGCGAATCGGAAAGAAAGACAGCTCTTTTCCGGGGACGGGATGCAGTATGAGCAGATGAGCCTGTTTTCATAATCGCGGTTTGAAGGCCCAAAGGCGGGCATTTTCTCCGGCAGGCCTGCCCTGCCGGGATTTGGGTCATTTGGGGCGTAAGGAGCGTATTAAGGAGGGCGTGTCATGCCGGAAGAAAAATATCTGATCTGTGAAGATTCCATGGAAGGCGTATTTACGGGAATATATGATGCCTATGCTTTCAGGGAGGGGCATGAGCATCTTCATATCCAGATCGGCGAAGAAGAAAATCTTCGTTTATTTGCTTCCTACCTGTATATTACGCCGGATTTGGTAAAAACTAGAAAGGTAGCGGAAACCATTCAGAAACGTCTCGGAACAGATGTCTATATGAGCATATGCAGGGCACTTTCAACGGAAGATGCCGGAAAAGGCCAGGCCGTCTATCGGACCGTGGTGGACGGCATCACGAACGGAAGCGGCAGACGCGTTCTGGAAAATTCCATGAACCCCTATGTGGATACGGTATTCCGGCTGTCGCGGTGCGCGGCGAACGAGATTCACCGGCTGATGGAATTTATCCGGTTTCAGGAGCTGAAACAGGGGATTCTGTATTCCAGAATCGGCGCAAAGTGCAATGTCGTTTCATTCCTGATGCCGCATTTTGCAGACAGGCTTCCGCTTGAGAACTTCATCATTTACGATGAGAAGCGGGAACTGTACGGCGTGCATCCGGCCGGTAAAGAATGGTATCTGGTATCCGGGATGGAACGGAAGACGGAAGATGAACTGCTTATGTCGGAGAAAGAAGAAGCGTATCAGGAGCTGTTTACCATGTTCTGCCAGACGATTGCGATTAAAGACCGAAAAAATTTAAAACTGCAGCAGCAAATGCTCCCGCTGAGGTTCCAAGAATATATGGTCGAATTTGTCAAAAAGTGAAAAAAATGCGCTTTTTTCAACTAAAGCCATAGAGGAATAATTGGCAGAATCTACAAAGAAAAAAAGAGATAAAAGGCATATATTGGGTAGAATGTAAAATTGAAGAAATTGACGCATTTTTTAAGTCAATAATTCGTTCTTTACAAATGAGATGAATGGAGTATAATCATCTCAACAAGGAAAACGATTTCCGCATTAGTAGTATCAGTATTGTAAACCAGAAAAGGAGGGTGTTTATGATGATGCAACACAGAATTAAATTAAGACCGGATGAAGTAAAAGATTTCGTAGCAGCGGCTACCAAGTGCCTGTTTGATGTAGACATTTCCTACAACAGTTTCATAGTAGATGCCAAATCCATACTTGGTGTATTCGGGCTGAATTTTGACCAGATTCTGACAGTAACCTGTAACGGTTATGACCACGAATTTGAGCAGTATCTTCAGAAATTTGCGGTAGCCTGCTGACAAACGGTATGATCACGCGGATTGTGTAAAGAGGAAAACTGTAAGGATGCTTTATTGACTCCCTATTTAAGATAGCGTACTATCTTAGTAGGGAGTTTTTTTGCAGTACAGCCATCAGAGATCATGTGTACGTAATGTGTACGGAAAGGAAAACGCATTGTATGGAAATTCGGATTTCGGTCAGGAGCCTTGTGGAGTTTATTCTGCGCTCCGGCGATATTGACAATCGAAGGGCTTCCGCGCCGGATGCCATGCAGGCGGGAGGCCGCATCCACAGGATGATTCAGAAGCGGATGGGGGCGGATTATCATGCGGAAGTCAGTCTGCGTTACCGGTATGAGACGGAAAAATACGACGTTCTGATAGAAGGCCGGGCGGACGGTATTATTATAGAAGAAAAAAGTACGGCGGGTTCCGAAGACGGACATGTATCCGTGACGGTCGATGAGATCAAAGGGACGTATCGTGATCTTGCAAAGATGAAACAGGCCGTTCCGGTGCATCTCGCGCAGGCGAAGTGTTACGCTTATATTTATGCGGTGCAGCATCAACTGGAGACAATCCGGGTCAGAATGACCTACTGTCAGCTGGATATGGCCGAGACGGCCGATTTGAGCGGCGCGCAGATACGCTATTTTCACCATGAATATACCCTGCCCGAATTGCAGGCGTGGTTTGACGGCGTCATGGAACAGTACAGAAAATGGACGGATTACAGTTTCGCGTGGCAGGAAATCCGACAGGCTTCCATCAAGGCGCTTTCGTTTCCGTTTGCTTACCGGGAAGGGCAGAAGGAGCTGGCTTCCTGCGTGTACCGGACGATTTACCATAAACGGAAACTGTTCATCGAGGCGCCGACCGGCGTCGGCAAAACGATTTCCACGGTTTTTCCGGCGGTAAAGGCAGTCGGAGAAGGGCTTTTGGAGAAGGTTTTTTATCTGACGGCGAAAACGATTACGAGAACGGTTGCGGAAGATGCTTTTCAGCTGCTGCGGAACAACGGCCTGCAGTTTAAGACGGTGATTCTGACAGCGAAAGAGAAAATATGTTTTATGGAGGAAATGGAGTGTAACCCCGAAGCATGTCCTTATGCCAAAGGACATTATGACAGAATCAATGCGGCCATGTATGCGCTGCTGACGCAGTCCGACAGTTTTCACCGGGAAAAGATCGAGGAATTTGCAAGGCAGTATCAGGTCTGCCCGTTCGAAATGTGTCTGGATATGAGCCTTTTTTCGGATGCGGTGATCTGCGATTATAATTACGTGTTTGACCCGCATGTTTTCCTGCAACGTTTTTTTGCGGAAGGAAATACGGGGGAATATCTTTTTCTGATCGACGAGGCGCATAATCTTGTGGAGCGGGGACGGGAGATGTACAGCGCCGTTTTGCGCAAGGAAGACTTTTTACAGTTAAAAAGAGAGCTGAAAGATCATTCTCCCAAGCTTGTGAAGCTGCTTGAACGGTGTAATAAGGAAATGCTTCTCCTGAAAAAAGAATGCCAGGACTACCGGGTGGAGACTTCCATATCCTCTCTCGCGATGGCGCTCGGCCGGCTGAACAGCGGAATGGAAGATTATCTGGAAGATCAGGAGGAAAGCCCGTTACGAAAAACGGTATTGGAATTTTATTTTGAAGTTTCGCATTTTCTCAGCATTTATGAGCTTGTGGACGAAAATTATGTAACCTTTTCCCAGATGGAGCCGGACGGCAGCTTTATCGTAAAGCTGTTTTGCGTGAATCCCTCCAAAAATCTGCAGGAATGTATGATGCGGGGGCGCAGTACGATTCTGTTTTCTGCCACACTCCTGCCGATTCAGTATTATAAAACGCTGCTCGGCGCGGAAGAAGGGGACTATGAGGTCTACGCCAAATCCGTGTTTTCCCCGGAGAAAAGAGGGCTTTATATCGGAAGCGACGTGACGACAAAGTACACGAGACGGAGTGAGATGGAATATTATAACATCGCTTCCTATATTCATGAAATCGTGAAGAACCGACACGGCAACTATATGGTCTTTTTTCCTTCGCATGCTTTTTTGCGGCAGGTATACGATAGCTTTATGGAATATTTCGCAGAAGAACAGATGGAGTGCATTCTTCAGGAAGACTATATGAACGAGCGCTCCAGAGAAGAGTTTCTTGGTCGTTTTCTGGGAAATGAGGACTGCAACCTGTCGGAAGTGATTCATATGGACATCGAGGAGGAAGAGGAAAAAATTCTGATCGGATTCTGCGTGATGGGCGGTATTTTCAGCGAAGGAATCGATCTGAAAAACGACAGCCTGATCGGTGCGATCATTGTCGGAACCGGCCTTCCGCAGGTATGCAATGAGCGGGAAATCCTGAAAAAATATTTTGACGGGTGGGGAGAGAACGGCTTCGACTATGCTTACCGTTATCCGGGCATGAACAAAGTGCTGCAGGCTGCGGGCCGCGTTATCCGCACGATGGATGACGTGGGCATCGTCGCCCTGCTGGACGAGCGCTTTATGAATGCTTCCTATCAGCGCCTTTTCCCGCGGGAATGGAGCAACTATGAGATCGTTTCGATATCCCAGGCGGCGAAGCGCATTGAGCGGTTCTGGAATGAATGGCTGTAACGGAAAAACCGGGCGGAGCAAAAAGAGATGTAGACGGGAGCACATACATTCCAAAAGGAACCCCTTTGAGGAAGTCGGTACTTGGCGAAGTATTTTTGAGCCTAGTACCGTTACTTCCGAAACGGAGCGGAAGCGTGGTGACGTTGGAATGTATGTGCCCCCGCCCCACCACGCCTCTTTCGTCCCGCCCGTTTTTTCCGTTATTGAATACTACCGCAGCAGCCGGATTTCCTCTTTATAAGGGGCGACTTTCTTCTCCGGATCCTTGTCGGACGGTATGTAGGGGGTCTCCAGAATTTTGGGGAGATCGGGGAAGGCCGGGTGATGCACGGCATAGCGGAGGGCGGGAAGGCCGATCGTGCCCTGACCGATGTTGGCGTGGCGGTCCTTTCCTGTGCCGCATTCGTTTTTGCTGTCGTTGACGTGCATGACTGCCGCATTTTCTTTTCCGATCAGTTTATCAAACCGGTCAATGACGCTGTCGAAATCATTTTTCACATCGTATCCGGCGTCGTTCAAATGGCATAAATCCAGGCAGACGCGCAGTTTTTCATTATGATTTACTCTGTCATAAATTTCGGCGAGTTCTTCAAAACTGCGTCCGATTTCAGAGCCTTTTCCGGCCATTGTTTCCAGCGCAATGAAACAGGAGCTGTCCTGTAATACTTCATTCAGTCCTTGAGCGATTCGGTCAATACCGGTTTTTACGCCGGCGCCTACATGGGAACCGGGATGCAGTATCAGGATTTGACTGCCCATTGCTTTCGTGCGTTCTATTTCCAGAGCCAGAAATTCCACGGCGAGCTGCCATGTTTCGGGATTGACCGAGTTGGCCAAATTGATAATATAAGGCGCATGCACGACAAATTCCTGAATTTGGTGGGCTTTCATATACTCCCAGGCGGGTTCAATCTGCAATGCGGAGATTTCTTTCCGTTTCGTATTCTGGGGTGCGCCTGTGTAGACCATGAAGGTATCGGCATCGTAAGAGACCGCTTCTTTGGCGGAGGCGAGCAGCATTTCCTTGCCGCTCATGCTGACATGGGAACCGAGTTTTAACATAATCAGATATTCCTTTCCGTAGTTTTTACGGATATTTATTTTATACCATTCCGGGATGAATGTATAGAATATTTTCATATTAAGTTGGAATTGTCTAAATATGGAATGAGAGTCATAAATGTATGACACATATGTCATATGTGGATAACTCTGTGGAAATTGGGGATTTCTTTATCTTTTTCGTATATTTTCTTACAAAATCGTCAGAAAAACTGTGGATAAGTCGGTCAATCAAAATTTATGTGGAAAAAAAATACCGATCTGGTCAATAGGAACTCGGAACCGGCGTCCGGGAGCGGCATTGAAATCTTTTTATTCCTATTCCGTCGAAAATGTGTTATACTTTTTCGAGAAAGCAAAAAAGTGAAAAGAGGAAAAGAAAATGTGGGCTTATGAAAGTGTTTTTTATCAGATATATCCGTTGGGGTTCTGCGGGGCTCCTTTTGAGAACGATGGTGTATTAAATTCCAGGATACGAAAAGTGAACGACTGGATTCCACATATGAAGAAGCTGGGAATCAATGCGGTCTATTTTTCTCCGGTTTTTGAATCCGATACGCATGGGTATAATACGAGAGATTACCATAAGATCGACTGTCGTCTCGGAACCAACGGGGATTTCGCGGAGGTTTGTAAGAATCTGCATGAAAACGGCATTAAAGTAGTGCTGGACGGCGTGTTTAATCATGTGGGAAGGGGATTCTGGGCTTTTCAGGACGTTTTGCAGAAGCGTTGGGATTCTCCCTACAAAGACTGGTTCCACATCAGCTTTGACGGCAATTCCAACTACAACGACGGCCTGTGGTATGAAGGCTGGGAAGGCAATTATGATCTGGTGAAGCTGAACCTGCGCCATGAAGACGTGATCCGCCATATTTTTGACAGCATAAAGGGCTGGGTGGAAGAATTTGATATTGACGGGCTGCGTCTGGATGTGGCTTACTGCCTCGATCATGATTTTCTGCGCAGGCTGAGGGGATTCTGCGACGGGCTGAAACCGGATTTTTATCTGCTTGGGGAGACACTGCACGGCGATTATAACCAGTGGATGAACGACGGCATGCTGCATTCCGTTACGAATTACGAGTGTTACAAGGGGCTGTTTTCCAGTTTTAACAGCATGAATATGTTCGAAATCGTACATTCCCTGCTGCGGCAGTTCGGACCGGAGAACTGGACGTTATACCGGGGTAAACATATGCTGTCCTTTGTGGATAATCATGATGTGACGCGGGTTGCCAGCGTTTTGACGAACGAGAAGCATCTGCCGCTGATTTATGCGCTCTGCTTCGGCATGCCCGGCATTCCCTGTGTTTATTATGGCAGCGAGTGGGGAACGAAGGCGCATAAGAGCGAGGGAGATCCGGCTCTGCGGGCCTGCTTTGAAGAACCCGAGTGGAATGAGCTGTGCGATTTTATCCACGCGCTTGCGGAAGCGAAGAAGGACTCGGAGGCGTTGAATTACGGTGCTTTCCGTTCTGTTGTGCTGACGAATAAACAGTGTATTTTTGAAAGAAAATCGGACAACGAGCGCGTTCTCGTTGCCATCAACGCGGACAGCGAGCGTTATACGGCGCATTTCGATGCGGGATGCGGCATGGCCGTTGACCTGATCAGCGGAGAGAAGCATGATTTCGGAGGAGGCAGCGAACTTCCGCCATACAGCGCGTTTTTCTGGAAGATGGAGAAATAGGAGAAATGTTATTTTCGATTTTTTTGGAAAAGGATGGTTGACTTTTGCAAAAGAATCCTTTATGATAGCAAGTACGTTACAGTAAACTGAGAATTTTGAGAAAGGAGGTCATGAGTATGTCAACACGTTTTGCGTTACACCAGGATATGAAATCCGGAGCAGGATTTACCCGGAATAACAGAACAGGAAACAGGAAATTCAGAAAGTACGAAATGGCCTCCGTATTTATTTGGGACTGTCCATATTTTTTTATGTACCGGTGAGCAGGCAGAAGAACCGGGAAACGGGGAAAGAAGATGGAGAGAAACCGAATAAGATGTGTATGAGACAAACAGTCGCGGGCTATTTCAGCAGCGGCTGTTTTTTGCTGTTCAGGAAATTGCCCTGATCGCGGCGGGACGGCATTTGACAGCATGTGTGCAGACGAAAAAAGGAGAAATGAAAGCAATGAAAAAAATATCAACGTATCTCTGGGAAAATAAAATGCCTTATTTGCTTGCGGTAGCTTCGCTTCTGATTGCGGTAACGCTGGACATGATGGCGCCGCGGCTGACCAAATCCGTTGTGGACGATGTCATCGTCGGCGGAAATATGGGGAAACTGAAATATCTGCTGCTTGGATTTCTGGGCATTGGCCTGGGAAGATGTACGTTCCAGTACATCAAGGAGTATACTTTTGACCGGGTGGGTTCCAAAATTTCGGCTCAGATGCGCCGGGATTTGTTCGTACATATCCAGTCTCTGAGCGCGGATTTTTTTGACAGGACAAACACGGGAGAGCTGATGGCCCGCGTCAAAGAAGATATCGACATCATATGGGATGCGCTTGGATTTGTCGGGATGCTTCTGATCGAGGTGTTTTATCATACGGGCATCGTGCTGGTGTGCATGTATATGCTGAACTGGAAACTGGCGCTGATTCCGACGGCGGCGATGTTTTTCTGCGGAACGATCGCGATCGTCATGGAGAAAAAGCTGGGCGCGGTCTATGAAGAGATCAGCGAAGAAAACGCCGCTCTGAATACGGTGGCGGAAGAAAATCTGGCAGGCGTGCGGACCGTTAAGGCTTTTGCGAGAGAGAAGTTCGAAATCGGGAAATTCCTTTCCCACAACAAAAGGTATTATGACCTGAATATGAAACAGTCGAAGCTGTTTGTGAAATATGACCCCTATTTTTCGGTCGTTTCCAAGCTGCTTCCCATTTTGACCATACTGGTCGGCGGCCGGTTTGTAATCGCGGGAGAGATGACGCTCGGCGAAATGACAGCATTTGTGGAATATTCCAACAATATTGTATGGCCGATGGAAATGCTCGGCTGGCTGACAAACAGTTTTTCCTCGGCGGTCGCTTCCAATAAGAAAATTAAAAAGATCTATCAGGAAACGCCCAGCATCCGGGAAGCTGAAGAGCCGGTAGTGCTGGATAAAATGCAGGGAAAAATATGCTTTGACAATGTATCATTCCACAAGGCGGATATGTATGAAATCCTGCATGACATCTCTTTCACGCTGGAACCGGGAAAAACGCTGGGCATCATGGGGGCAACCGGTGCGGGAAAAACGTCGATTGTACAGCTGCTGCAGAGGATGTATGATGCGACGGGCGGCACGATCTCCATCGACGGCGTGGATATCAGGCAGCTTTCCCTGGAGCAGCTTCGGACGAATATCAGCAGCGTGACACAGGATGTATTCCTGTTTTCGGATACGATCAACGAGAATATCAAACTTGGCAAGAAGAGTACGACGGATTATCAGGCGGTGCGGAAAGCATCGACGGATGCGCAGGCGAGCGGCTTTATCGAGCGGATGGAGCGGCAGTATGAAACGGTCATCGGAGAACGGGGCGTGGGCCTTTCCGGCGGACAGAAACAGCGTATCAGCATTGCGCGGGCGCTTTCCAAAAGGGATCCGATTCTGATTCTGGATGATTCCACGTCCGCACTGGACATGGAAACCGAACATCTGATACAGGAAACACTGGAAACGCTGACGGATACGACGAAAATTATTATTGCGCACCGTATCAGCGCGGTACGCCATGCGGACGAAATTCTGGTGCTTCAGGACGGCGGCATCGCGGAGCGTGGAACCCACGAAAGCCTGCTGAAACAAAAAGGATTATACTATGAGACATATTATGCCCAGTACGGGGATGTTCTGGAGAGAAAGGAGGCGTAGACTATGGCGGTCAATTCCTATAAAGACGACGAAAAAAGCGTGGAACGAAGCAAAGCACAGACATTGAAAAGACTGTTTTCCTATCTGCTCGCCTACCGGTGGCGGATCGTGCTTGTGCTTCTGATCATGGGCTACGGCGTGGTGGTCAGCCTGTTGAATCCGCTGATTATGGAAACGGCGATCGACGAACATATTGCGGTCGGAGACATTCATGGACTGTACAGACTTCTGCTCGCGGCGTTGGTGCTGAATCTGCTGCTTGTGGTGGTGATCAAGCTGCGGATGTATATTATGGCGAAGGTGTGCAACCAGATACTGCTGACGATACGGCAGGAACTGTACACCCATATCCAGAAGCTGGATTTTCATTTTTTTGACAGCCGGCCTACCGGAAAAATCCTGTCGAGAATTATCGGGGATATCAATTCCCTGAAAAATGTGCTTTCCAACTGCGTGACGACGCTGATACCGGACGGCTTTACGATTGTCGCGGTTGTGGCGATCATGATTTATAAAAATCCGAAACTTGCGTTTGCCTCCATGCTGTCTCTGCCGCTGATGATGGCGGGAATGATTTTTATCGAAGTCAAGGCTCATCCGCGCTGGCAGATCTTCCGGAAAAAGTCCGCGAACCTGAATGCCTTCATTCATGAGGATATGGCGGGCATCCGGATTATTCAGAGTTTTCATGCGCAGGAAGAGACGAGAGATACCTTTGACGAGCTGATCGGAGAGCACAGGGGCGCTTTTATCAACGCGGTCAGGCTCAGCGACGCGTTCGGCTCCGTGATCGATTTTTCCTGGGGGCTCGGATGTATTCTCCTGTACTTCACAGGAATTGTGATTCTGGGTGTGGAAGAAGTATCTATTGGTACGTTTATCGCATTCAGCACTTATTTGTCGATGTTCTGGCATCCGATTCAGAATATCAGCAATTTTTACAACCAGCTTGTTACAAACATTGCGGGAGCGGAGCGGATTTTCGAGATACTCGATACGCCGCCGGCCATCGCGGATGAGGCGGATGTGGAAGAAATGCCGGAAATTACGGGAGAAGTCACATTTGAACATGTGAGTTTTTCCTATGACGGCAAGGTAAAAGTGCTGGATGACGTGAGCTTCCGGATTCGGCCGGGAGAGACCATTGCGCTTGTCGGGCCGACGGGCGCCGGGAAATCCACGATCGTCAACCTGATCAGCCGCTTCTATGACGTGCAGGAGGGAAAAGTGCTGATTGACGGAAAAGATGTAAAAAAGGTGTCCATCGAAAGTCTGCGCAGACAAATGGGCATCATGACGCAGGATAACTTTCTTTTTTCCGGGACAATAAAAGATAACATACGTTATGGAAAGCTGGACGCATCCGACGAGGAGGTTATCGCGGCGGCAAAGGCGGTCAATGCCCATGACTTTATTATGAAGCTGGAAAAAGGCTATGATACGGAGCTTTCCGAACGGGGCGGCGGCCTGTCCATCGGCCAGAAGCAGCTTCTCGCGTTTGCACGGACGATGGTTTCCATGCCGAAGATTCTCGTGCTGGATGAAGCGACTTCCAGCATCGATACGAAAACGGAAATTCTGGTACAGCGCGGTATTGAGAACCTTCTGGAGGGCAGGACTTCTTTTGTCATCGCCCACAGGCTTTCCACAATCCAGCATGCTGACCGTATTTTTGTGGTGGATGACGGGCACATCGTGGAAGAAGGAAACGCACAGGAGCTTCTTGCGAAAAAAGGTGTTTATTATCAGCTTTATATGGCACAGTTTTCGGCTGAATGATATAATACACAAATCAAATAAAAAAAGGAGGAGGGAAGATGATTCGATTATTTGACCGGCACGTTGTCAGAACACAGAAAGAACTGGACGGTATGTGGAAATTTGTAAGAGAAGACGGAGCGGAATACATGATTCCCGTTCCGGGCTGTCTGGAACAAAATCCGGAGCTTTTAAATTACAGAGGAAAAGGCACTTTTTATAAAAAAGTATCCGTCAGGGAAAAGACCAATATCCGCCTTGTATTGAAAGGGGTCAGCCATACGGCCGACGTTTATTTCGACGATGTTTTTCTGATGCACCATTATAATGCGTATACCGGCTTTGCCGGCATTGTAAGGGATGTGGAACCGGGCCTTCATGAAATAAAAGTCTGCGTTGACAACTCCTTTGGAGAAGCTTCGGCGCTGCATGTCCCGAACGATTATTATACCTATGGCGGAATCATCAGACCGGTTGTCTTCGAGCAGATCGGGGACGTTTATATTAAGAACGTTCACTTTACGCCCTGCCGCGCGGAAGAAGGCTGGAACGGCAGGGTGGAAGTCGAGATCGAAAATCTCGGACAGAGCGGAACGGATGCCGAAATCAGGCTGGAACTGGCGGGAATACGGCTGGAGGAGCGTGTGGAGATAGCCGCGCAGAGCGTTTTCAAAACGACGTGGAATCTTTGCTGCGGGAAAGTAATGGAGTGGAGCGCGGATGCTCCTGCGCTTTATTTCCTGAACATGGAGCTGGTAAAAGACGGAAAAGCGATTGACGATTACATTGACCGGATCGGTTTCAGAGAAATCAGTATGGAAGGAAACCGCCTTTTACTGAACGGAAAGCCGGTATTTTTAAAAGGGTTTAACCGCCATGAAGATTACGGGACTCTCGGAAATGCGATTCCACTGCAGATCATGGTACAGGATATGGATTGGATGCGGGAAGCGGGCGCCAATGCGGTGCGGACCTGTCATTATCCCAATGACGAACGGTTTCTGGATTTGTGCGACGAACGGGGAATGCTCGTGTGGGAGGAAAATCATGCGAGAGGCTTCAGTCTGGAACGGATGTGCAATCCCAATTTTGACAGACAGTGCAGAGACTGTATTGATGAAATGATTGAACAGCACTATAATCATCCGTCCATTGTGATCTGGGGCATTTTAAACGAATGCGACAGCGCATCGGAAACGGGAAGAAAAAAATATGAAGCGCAGTACGGCCAGATCAGAAGCCTGGATGCTTCCCGGCCGGTGACTTCCGCGACCTGTCAGCATTTCCGGGATATCTGCCTGGATCTGCCGGACATTGTTTCGATCAACATGTATTCCGGCTGGTATGAGGATGTTCCCGTCAAAGAACGGCATGAACAGGAGATGGAATGGATTCGGGAAACGGGAGGCGCGGGCAAGCCGGTGATTATCAGCGAATTTGGCGGCGCGGCCATTTACGGATACAGAGACAGGGGCCGCTGCAAATGGAGCGAAGAAAGGCAGGCGGATATCATTCGTGAAAATCTCGAAGTATACCGGGAAGACGAAAGGCTTACCGGCGTCTTTGTCTGGCAGTTTGCCGACTGCAAGGTGACGGAAGAAGAGTGGTCTCAAACAAGGGCAAGATGCCATAATAACAAAGGGATTATGGATGAATACAGAAGGCCGAAAGAGGCTTTTGACGTCATAAAAGAACTGTTTGAGGGAATCGGCAGAAACAGCATGGAATCCCGGTAAGGAGCATATAATCGATAAGAAGAGCAAATCGTATCCGGAAAACCGGAGGCAGAAACGATTGCAGGAAGAAGGAGAAGTGTCATGGAAAAGAAATTGGAAATCAGAAAAGAGAACTGCCCGCAGAACCATAAATGTCCCGCGGTGAAGGCCTGTCCGGTCGGCGCCCTGAGCCAGACGGATTTTTCGGCGCCCGTAATAGACTACGAAAAATGTATCGGCTGCGGGAAATGCGCATCGGTATGTCCAAAGAAAGCGCTGGTCATTTAAAAGGTGGCGGAACTTTTCACTTGTTATTTGAAAATTTGCCTGTTGTTTTCAGTGTTTTCTTTCCAGGGCCGGGGAGTGGTATGGACTCCCCGGCCTTTCATTGTGTTCTTCACAAGTATGATTGATTTCTTTTATCATCATTTTTCCCTTCTAAAAAAATTTCATAATATGTATTGACAAATAATATTATATAGCATATAGTATCAGTAACAACAATATTATACATTGTATAATATTATATAAAAATAATGAAACAGGCCGAAAACCGGAAAAGGATTGTCGGCAGCATGAAGCTGAAAGCAGGTTTATTTATGAAATGTGTAAGAAAAGGGAAAGGAGGATATCGCATGGTATTTAATACAGGCGCCGCGCTGTTGGATGCGATCGTGCTCGCAGTTGTATCGAGCGAGGCGGAAGGAACTTACGGATATAAGATCACGCAGGAAGTCCGGCAGGTCATAGAAATTTCCGAATCCACACTGTATCCGGTGCTGCGCAGACTGCAAAAGGATGAATGTCTGGAAGTGTACGACATGGAATGCGCAGGACGTAACAGGCGTTATTATAATGTAACGGAGAAGGGACGCGCCCAGCTTAATCTGTATATCAGCGAATGGTATCGGTATTCTGCAAAGCTGAACAGTATTTTTGAGGGAGGATTGAAGCAATGAACAGAGCGGATTTTATGAAGAATCTGGCGGAATTGCTGGTGGATATGGCGCCGACAGAAAGAGAAGAAGCAATACAATATTATAATGATTATTTTGATGATGCCGGAGCGGAAAACGAGCAGAGTGTCATCGAGTCCCTCGGTACGCCGGAACAGCTCGCCAGGACAATCAAGGCCGGACTTTTTGACGGCGGCAGCACGGGAGAGTTTACGGAAAAAGGATTTTCGGGGTATGAACAGCGCCGGAATGAAGAGATCATGGACATTAACCGGTCTTCCGGAAGCAGCGGGGCGGACGGGCAGCCGGATGATAACGGGCAGCCGTTTAACCGGGGAAGCGGCGGGCCGGAAGATGACAGAAACACTGGTTATGGAAACGCCGGCAGCGGAAATAACGGTTACGGTAACGCTGGTTATGGAAATGCGCGGGGAAACGATCGTTATGGAACGTATCAGGATTCCTGGAAGGATTCCGGTCAGAGACAGGAAGAAAAGAAGGGAAAAAGAAAGATGTCGGGCGGCATGATTGCATTGATTGTGATTCTGTGCATTTTTGCAGGTCCTGTTCTGCTCGGTATCGGCGGCGGCGCGATTGGTGTAATTATCGGCCTGTTTGGCGCTCTTATCGGTATTCTGGCGGCTTTTGCCGCTGTTGCGGTTGCTTTGCTGGCTACGGGAATCGCCCTGTTTGTATTCGGAGTCGCGTTATTGTTCGGAACGCCGCTCGGCGGGCTGTGCATGATCGGCGGGGCGATGATCTGTCTCGCAGTCGGCCTGTGTTTCCTCTGTCTTACCGTTTTCGTATTCGGAACGCTTATTCCGGCATTGATTCGGGGCGTTGTGAAACTGGTGCAGAGTATCTTTCATATAGGAGGGGCGAGAGCATGAAAAAGTTTACAAAAGGGTGTTTGATTACGGCGTTGGTATTGTTTGTCTTTGGCCTCGCTTTTTACGGCATCTGCGGTATGATGGGAGGCTTTGGCCAGCTGAAAGCGTGGAACGGCCATACATTCCGTCTGTGGGGACATGACATGAGGCTGGCATACAGCGGATACGGTTTCTGGTATATCACGGATGATGATACCGGAATGAATTTCGGAATCGGAATCATGGATGAGATCGGAGGAGGAATCGGCTTAGAAGCAGGTACGAAGGAAAAAGTCAAAGACAGCGATTCCGGTGTCCGGAAACTGGAGATCGAATGCGGCGGCAGCAATCTTGTGATTCAGGAATCGGAGGACGATTACATCTGGGTTGCCAGAGATCAGGAAGCATGGCCGGTCAAATATAAATTGCAGAACGGAATTTTTAAACTATACAGTGAAAAAAATTTACGGTGGTGGAATTGGGAAGATCTGACGAAAAGAACGGTTTATCTGTACCTTCCAAAAGATATGAGCCTGGAGTCAATCGATCTGGAGCTCGGAGCAGGAACGCTGGAGAGCATTGCACTGGAAGCCGATGAGATTGATGTGGAGCTCGGAGCGGGAACGGCTGTTATTGAAAGCCTGTACGGCAATGAGATCGATCTTTTCACGGGGGCCGGAAGCCTGGAGGTCGGAGAAATTACAGCCGGTGATCTTTCCGCAGAAGCCGGGGCGGGGATGCTTTTTATACAGAGTTTCTCGGCTGATAAGGTGGAAATGAATGTTTCCGCCGGAAGTCTGGAGGCGGAAGGCACAATCGGCAGGAATGCCGATCTGGAATGCGGCGTCGGCTCGATGAATCTGATATTACATGGTGCGGAAACGGATTATGATTATGAGATTGAGTGTGCCGTGGGAGAGATCATTCTGGGAGATAACAGCTACAGCGGACTCAGCAGCGAAAGAACGATCAGGAACGGCGGCCGGAGCGTACTGGATATAGAATGTGCGATGGGAAGCGTTGTAATTGATTTTGTTGACTAATATGGTCAAATCGAACTCAGGTAATTGTGAAACGCATTATTCAGGACAGCAGTTGTGCAAAACAGACAAATCATGAGCAGGGTGCTGTGTCGCCGCCGGTGTTTAGGCGCCGTACTTTGGCGTCTTATGCATCGCTGCGGGCGACAGTGCAGCGAAAGCGTGCCCTGCGGTGATTGTCTGTTTGGCACAACGGAAGCCTTCGAAAACATAGTTTCACAATCGCCTGAAAACTGAAACGGATGAAAGGAGAAGAAGAAAATGGGTAATGATTACAGAAAACTGACACGTTCCAGAGAAAACAGAATGATATGCGGGGTATGCGGCGGGCTTGGAGAATATTTAAACGTCGATCCGACCATCGTCAGGATCATATGGATATTCTGTGCGCTGGCAGGCTGCGGAACAGGTGCGCTTATTTATTTGATAGCATCTGTTATAATACCGGAAAGAAATGATTAGAACGCAGGTTATGCACCTGTCCGGGACGGATTACTCCGCCCGGACAGGTGTTTTTTTTGTTTTTTCGGCGCCGATTTCACAGAAGAAGCCGGATTTCTTTAAAACCGGCCGGAGCGCCATATAAATAACGACTGATATTATTAAGGAAGTGACCGCATTGATTGAGGTGGTAGTAATATTCCATGCCAGAATCAGTTCCGCCGCGGGTTTTCCGAGAATCAGAAGTTTGTAATAATAGCCGATGAGCGGGTCGAAAACGACATTAAAGAGCAGGCCGCCGGTGGCCGCGAGAATTGTCCAGAGCAAAACTTTTCTGTCGTTTTTTTCCGTCGAAATATGTCCGAGTTTGTGCGCGATCAACCCGGTGAGCAGGCCGATGCAGAATTTCAGCAGAAAAGTTTTCGGCGCGTAGAGAACGTAAACCGGGTCGACCAGATCGCCGATGGTCATGCCGATGGCGCCGCCGAGTCCCCCATAGACACCGCCGAGCAGCAAAGCGCCGATAACGCAGACCGCGTTGCCGAGATGAATCGAAGTGGCATCGCCGCCGGGCAGCGTGATTTTGATCTGTAAAAAAGTGAAGACAACATACGACAGGGCAGCGAACAGTCCTGTCAGCACAATTTTCTGAAGGTTTGTATTTTTCATAGTGACAACCGCCTTTCTTTATTCATGGTTTTTTTAATGATCAAACAAGTATTAAAGGCCTTTATTGTTTCCCATTATATGACAAAGTGGTATTGTGAAAAGTGCCAAATTAAGATTTTTTTACAAGGCCAGTTTGAAAAATGATGATTATTCTTGACAAACCGTTATCATTTTCATAAAATAATTAACAAGTTAATCATTAACATATTAATAATTAACATATTTATTATTGAAGGACCCGGTATGAGTCGGGAGAAAGGCAGGGCCATATTGTGAATAATTCATATCATACGACGGCCGATCTTTTCCGCAGAACGGACTTTATGCTGCGGCGCTGCATCGAGAAAAAACTGCGGACGCTGGATGAAGAAATTTACCGGAGCCAGCACCGGCTGCTGATGCATCTTGGCAGGAACCCGGATTGTTCCCAGAACGAGCTGGCGGCCAGGCTGGATATTTCACCGGCGGCGGTGGCCGTTTCGCTGAATAAGCTGGAAAAGGGCGGTTATATCGAGCGAAAGACCAACGCGGATGATCACCGCAGCAATCGGGTGGCTATTACGGACAGAGGAAACCAAATCATCCATAACAGCATCCGTTTTTTTGACGAGATAGACCGCGGCATGTTCGAAGGATTTACTACGGAAGAGATGGAGCAGTTTCGTCTTTTCCTGGAAAAGGCTCATGAAAACCTGCGCAGAATGCAGGCGGGAGCGGAGCATAAGGGGACAGGAAAGGAGGCGGCGGAATGAAACGTTACGGAAAATACATAAAACCTTATTTATGGGCTTTTATTCTGGGGCCGGTTATGATGATCATAGAGGTAGTCGGGGAAGTGATGCTGCCTGCGATGATGGCGGATATTATCAATGTCGGCGCGGCAAATCATGATGTGGGTTATATATTGTACAAAGGGCTCATGATGGCGGCGACAGCTTTTGTCATGATGGCGGGCGGCATCGGCGGTGCTTATTTTGCGGTGAAGGCGGCGATGTACTTTGGCAGGGATTTGCGCAAAGATCTGTTCTGCCGGATACAGCGGTTTTCTTTTGCCAACATCGACAGTTTCAGCACGGGTTCTCTCGTTACGAGGCTGACAAACGATATCACCCAGATGCAGAATCTGATCATGATGGGGCTTCGGATGATGCTCCGCGCGCCGGGAATGCTGATCGGCGCGGTGATTATGGCGTTTATGATGAACGCGTCGCTGGCGGTCATTATTCTGATCGTTGCGCCGGTTCTGGCGGTCGCGATCGGCATAATTATCCGCATCGCCTTTCCGCGGTTTGAGCTGATGCAGAAGAAACTTGACAGGCTGAACTCCAATATACAGGAAGTTTTGACAAATGTCCGGGTCATCAAATCTTTCGTACGGGGCGAATATGAAGAAAAGCGGTTTGCGGATGCCAACGCGGAACTGAAAAAATCCAGCCTGGATGCCTTTAAGGTTGTCATCATCCAGATGCCGATCATGACGCTGGCCATGAATGCGACGGTGATCGCCGTCGTATGGTTCGGCGGAAACCAGATTCTGGGCGGGACGATGCAGGTCGGCGACCTGACGGCGTTTACCACTTATGTGACGCAGATTCTGATGTCGCTCATGATGCTCGCGATGGTGCTTCTGCAAAGTTCCAGGGCGGTCGCTTCTTCCGGAAGAATCGGGGAAGTGCTGGATACGGAAATTGATCTGACAGATGAGACGGCGGCTCATAAGAACAGCGTGGTCCGGGAAGGAAAAATTGAATTTCGCCATGTTTCTTTCCGGTATTATAAGAAGAATCACGAAAAAGTGCTGGATGATATCAGCTTTACGATAAAGCCCGGTCAGACGGTGGGGATCATCGGTTCCACCGGTTCGGGAAAGACCTCGCTGGTGCAGCTGATTCCGCGGCTTTACGATGCGGATGAAGGGGCGGTTTTTGTGGACGGCGTGGATGTCCGGGATTATTCCCTGAAAAATCTGCGGGACGGCGTCAGCATGGTGCTCCAGAAAAATGTGCTTTTTTCCGGTACGATTCTGGAAAATCTGCAATGGGGCGATGAACAGGCCGGGGAAGCGGAAGTCCGGGCTGCTGCCGCGGCGGCGCAGGCGGACGACTTTGTCAGTCATTTTCCGGAAGGGTATGAAACACAGCTTGGCCAGGGAGGCGTGAACGTATCGGGCGGCCAGAAGCAGCGCCTGTGCATCGCCAGAGCTTTGCTGAAAAAACCGAAGATCCTGATTCTGGACGACAGCACCAGCGCCGTCGATACGGCTACGGAAAAAAGAATCAGAGAAAGTTTTCAGACGACGCTGCGGCATACGACGAAACTGATTATTGCACAGCGCATCGGTTCCGTCATGGATGCGGATTTGATTCTCGTGATGGAAGAAGGGCGGATTGTGGGAAGGGGAAGCCACGAAGAACTGCTCGCTTCCTGCAGCGCATATCAGGAAATCTATGATTCCCAGATGGACAGGGAGGTGGACGCGTCATGAAACCGAAGGAACGGACAGGAATGGAACGGATGAAAGAAGAACGTGCCGGTGCGGAACGGACAAAAGAAGAGCCGGCGGGCATAAGAGCGGAGCGCATGGAGCGTCTGGAAAGAAAATACGGCCGGAGGAGCCTGGAGGCAGGCAATGGCGCCGGGTCGGGGGGCGGCCCAATGCCCGGTCCGGGAAGGCGGGGGGCAGGCATGCCCGTATCAAAGCCGCAGAATGCGGGAAAGACGATCGGCCGGCTTTTGTCCTATATCGGAGAAGACAAGTGGAAAATGGGGATTTTCATTTTCTGCATCGTGCTTTATACGGTGGCGAATCTGACCGGATCTTATCTGCTCCGACCGGTCATCAACAATCTGATATCGGGAGAGGGCAGCAGGACGACGCTGTTTCATTCCCTGCTTCTGATGGGCTGTATTTATGCCGTCGGCGTCATCGCCCAGTATTTGCAGTCAAGGATTATCATTGCCGTTTCCCAGAATGCGCTTCGGAAACTGCGGGACGATCTGTTCTGCAGACTGGGAAAACTCCCGGTCAGATTTTATGATACGAATAATCATGGGGATATCATGAGCCGGTTTACGAACGATGTGGACGCCGTCGGTGAAATGCTGAACAATACGATTAATCAGCTTATTTCCGGAGCGATCAATATCGTCGGTACGTTTGCACTGATGCTGTATACCAATATCTGGCTCACAATCATAACGGTTGTTATGGCACCGTTGATGATTCGGGCCGGCCGGGCGGTGGCGGGCAGAAGCCGGAAATATTATAAACAGCAGCAGGCGGCGCTTGGAACGCTGAACGGCTATATCGAGGAAACCGTCACCGGGCAGAAGGTGGTGAAAGTTTTCTGTCATGAGGAAATTGCGGAAGAAGAATTTTCTTATTTGAACGACGATTTGTGTAAAAAGCAGATAAGCGCACAGTTTTTCGGCGGAATCATGGGCCCCGTGATGGGCAATCTGAGTCAGGTCAGCTATTCTATGACGGCCTGCATCGGCGGCATTTTGTGTGTGTTAAAGGGCTTCGATCTGGGCGGGCTGACAATTTTTGTCAATTATTCCAGACAGTTCAGCCGGCCGATCAACGAAATTTCCATGCAGGTCAACACGATTTTCTCCGCGCTCGCAGGTGCGGAGCGCGTCTTCGACGTGATGGACAAAGCCCCGGAAGAGCCGGATGCGGCGGAGGCCGTTTCGATCGTGGAAAAAGACGGAAGACTTGTTTTTCAGGTGCCGGCCGCCAACCTGGCTTATGCGGATCATGACGGCGCGGAAGTAAAAGGCGCCGTGACGGTGGAACATATTACGTTCGGCTATGTGCCGGAAAAGACGATTTTAAAGGATGTGTCGCTGTATGCGAAACCGGGACAGAAGATCGCATTTGTCGGTTCGACGGGAGCGGGAAAGACGACGATTACCAACCTGATCAATCGTTTTTATGATGTCGAAGACGGCAGAATCCTGATAGACGGCATCGACATCCGGGAAATCAGGCGGGATGATCTGCGAAAGAATATTGCGATGGTTTTACAGGATACCCATCTTTTTACCGGCACCGTCAGAGAGAATATCCGTTACGGAAGGCTGGATGCGACCGATGCGGAAGTGGAAGAGGCGGCCAGAATGGCCAGCGCGCATTCTTTTATCATGCGTCTGGAGCACGGCTATGATACGATGCTGGAAGGGGACGGCGCCAATTTAAGCCAGGGCCAGCGTCAGCTTTTGAACATCGCCAGGGCCGCGATCTCCAAAGCGCCGGTTTTGATTCTGGATGAGGCGACGAGTTCCGTCGATACGAGGACGGAGAAACATATCGAACATGGTATGGACCGGCTGATGGCGAGCCGCACCACGCTTGTAATCGCCCACCGGCTTTCGACGGTGCGAAATGCCAACGCGATTATGGTTCTGGAAAACGGGGAGATCATCGAGCGCGGCGATCACGACGACCTGCTGGCGCTGAAAGGACGATATTATAACCTTTATACGGGGGCGAGCGAACTGGACTGACGAAATACCGGAAGGAGGAATGCGTGGAAGAGCCTGTTATTTCGTTGGCCGGAAGAGCGGATATTTTCAGAAGAAGCGGACAGAATAGCGTGAGAAGAACTTCTGAAGCTCATACGGCAAAAGCCTGATTCTAAGGCTTGCTGTTGAAAACGGATAAAGGGGGCTTTATGCGGAAAAAAGTGTCGTTTGATTATTATGTTCTGCTGTTTTTTCTGGTATCTTTTTCAGGATGGGTATGGGAAGCGGGCATTTATCTGGTGCGGGAGGGACGATTCGTCAACCGGGGAATCCTTTTGGGCCCCTGGCTGCCCATCTACGGAGCGGGCGCGCTGTTTCTGTATCTGCTGCTTCGGCCGTGGAAACGGCGGCCGTTTCCCGTATTCCTGATTTCCGCGGCGGTCTGCTCTCTGCTTGAATACCTGGCCGGTTTTTTTCTGGAAAAGACATGGGGGGTCAGGTGGTGGGATTACAGCGGCATGTTTTGTAACCTGGATGGCCATGTCTGCCTGATGAGCGCGCTTTTGTTCGGGTTTGGCGGCCTTTTTCTTATCTTTGTTCTGATTCCCGTCTATACGGGCCTGTATCACAAAATCCCGGAAAAAAGCAGACTGACGGCGGCGTTTCTTCTGCTGGGGATTTTTGTAATGGATGCCGCACACAGCGCGGATTTTCCCCATTCCGGGAGGGGAATTACGTATTGAAAAAGGATAAATCCTTCTATTTTAGAAAAGATACTTGACCTGGACCGGTAGGAAGACTGTATAATCCCATTCCCTCTCTCAATTTCTTTAAATTTGAAATTTCCCTTGATTTTTATGCGCATTATGCGTATTATATAATTGCGAGGAGATTACAGCATGAGATTCCGGGAAATAGAAAAAATAATATTAGCGGATGGATGGCAATTCAAGAAAGCAAAAGGTTCTCACTGTTCTTACATCCATCCAAATAAAACCTGGCAAGGTTTCCATTCCAAATCATCCCGGAGACCTTGACCCCCGTACAATTAAATCTATTTTAAAGCAGGCCGGGCTCTAAAGTCCGGTACTGCAGCACCATAGGAGGATTCATCTATGAAATTAACTTATCCCGCCTGTTTCTATCCTTGTGAAGAAAAAAAAGGAGGATTTACCGTTGAAGTTCCAGATCTTCCCGGCTGTGTCAGTGAAGGCAGTACATTGGCCGAAGCTATCCTTATGGGTACTGATGCCGCATCCGGCTGGGTTCTTGATGAACTGGAGGACGGAAAACCCGCACCAGAAGCAAGCCAATTGGAAAGCATTATCCCGGAAGCCGGCGGTTTCGTAAGCATGTTGGTTCTGGATATGGATGCCTATGCTGAAAAGTATGGTGAAAAGGCTGTAAGAAAAAATCTTACCATTCCCGCATGGCTCAATACGTTTGCTGAAAATAACCATATTAACTTTTCTCAGGTGCTTCAAGATTCCTTAACCGCCCTCTACCAGGAAAAACAGCACGCTTAATTGGTGCCCCGATTTCACATGAAATCGGGGTAGTCCTATTCTTCTTTCAAAACAGCCGATTTTCAGAGCAAAATCTCCCTTTTCATGAAATATTCGCTGACCGATACCACATAACTATTTTAGAAAAGATACTTGACCTGGACCGGTAGGAAGACTGTATAATAGAAAAAGAAAGTGAAAGAAAGTAAAAACCGCGCCCCGGGACACGGGCTGGCGGGAACGGAGGTTTATGATGGGAAAATCAAAAGTTTTTTTCACAAAGGAAATCACACCCGAAGCGGTATTAAAGCTGTATGACGCGCTGGAAACCGCGCTTCCGGGCAAAGTTGCGGTGAAGGTGCATTCCGGTGAAGTCGGCAATCAGAACTTTATCCGGCCATCTTTCTGGAAGCCGATGATTCAGAAAGTAAACGGCACGATCGTGGAATGCAACACGGCTTATGAAGGCGCGCGCAACACGACGAAGGCACATTGGGAGACGATGAAACTGCATGGATGGACCGAGGCGGCCGATGTGGATATTATGGACGAGGACGGCGAGCTGGAACTGCCTGTTGAAAACGGTAAGAAGATCAAAAAGAATTTTGTGGGAACGCATATGGAAAAATATGATTCTCTGCTTGTGCTTTCACATTTTAAAGGGCATCCCATGGGCGGCTTTGGCGGAGCGCTGAAAAACATTTCGATCGGTCTTGCTTCTTCTCACGGAAAGGCGTATATCCACGGCGTCGGCAACACGGATAACTTCTGGACTTCGGATCATGATTCTTTTCTGGAGTCGATGGCGGATGCGGCGCAGTCGATTGTCAATTATTTTCCGGGAAAGATTGTTTATATCAATGTGATGAAAAATATGTCGGTGGACTGCGACTGCTGTGCGGTGGCGGCAGATCCGGAGATGGCGGATATCGGTATGCTGGCATCACTGGATCCGGTCGCGCTCGATCAGGCCTGCGTCGATCTGGTCTACCGGTCGGACGACCCCGGCAAAAAGCATCTGATCGAGCGGATGGAATCTCTGAACGGTATCCATACGGTAGAAGCGGCGGCAGAGCTTGGATATGGCAGCAGGGAGTACGAGCTGGTTGAGATGTAAGGCGGACGGTGCGGCGGAAAAGTATTGGAAATTTGGAAAATGAGGCTGTCGCTTTAACGAATGAAAATTCGTGAAGCGGCAGCTTCATTTTATCTGTTTTCAGCATGAAATCCAATGGAA
>ERZ808054.179-NODE-179-length-84004-cov-7.195003_pt1 | contig 84004 bp, 70 predicted proteins | sample MGYA00380201_ERZ808054 | MGnify/ENA primary metagenome ERZ808054 (study PRJEB31490, sample SAMN06133419) | mouse gut metagenome | isolation source: Z5_2 | host: mice | place: China: Chengdu | collected 2015-05 ... | reverse complement strand
TGAGAGAATTTTTAAATGAATCCATATTTTGGGGCGTGGCAATCAGTGTTGTCACCTATGAACTGGGCGTATTTTTGAAGAAAAAACTGAGCTGGCCAATCTGTAATCCGCTTCTGATTTCGATTGTAGCGGTCATTATTTTTCTGGCGGCGTTTGATATTCCTTACGAGAGTTATAATGCAGGAGCAAAATATTTAAGTTATCTGCTGACTCCCGCGACGGTGTGCCTTGCGATTCCGCTCTATGAGCAGACGCAGCTTCTAAAGAAGAATTTTAAGGCGATCGCTGCAGGATTGATTTCCGGGGTAATGACAAGCGGGATCTGTGTGTTTGTACTTGCACTGCTGTTTGGACTAAACCACACAGAGTATGTGACACTTCTGCCGAAGTCGATTACGACGGCAATCGGAATGGGAATCTCGGAGGAGCTTGGCGGCTATGTGACGATTACTGTGGCGGTTATTGTCATCACAGGGGTAATCGGTAATATTCTTGCGGAGACGGTATGCCGTCTTTTTCGAATCGAGGAACCTGTCGCGAAAGGAATCGCCATCGGTTCTTCTTCTCATGCACTTGGAACGGTCAAGGCACTGGAAATGGGGGAAATTGAGGGCGCGATGAGCAGCCTCTCGATTGCTGTGGCGGGACTGCTCACCGTCATTGCCGCGCCGCTGTTTGCGAATTTTCTATAAAAATAGAATCCGGCCCTGACGGATTCTGCGTGCCTGAGCGGTGCTGTTTACAACAACATGGTATTTCCTATAGAGTAAGAAAGCGGATTGGCACAAGCGGCGGGGTTCTGACATACGATATAGGGAAAAAAGATAGTGATGGAACGATATGAATTGTCAGAATAGAATGGTGCACACAATACAGGAGGGAGATTCGCTGTATCGATTAGCGAGACAGTACCACACGACGGTGACAGATCTGATTCTCGGGAATCCGGGAGTCAATCCTTATAATCTGCAGATCGGAATGCGGCTTTTTGTCTGCCCGGGAGAGGGGTATGAAATTCCGGGGCAAAACGTTGACGGAATGAATTCCGGTGAATCGAATGCGAATAACCGGATGCCTGGGATGAATCAGGGCGGACAGATGCCGGGAATGTCGGGAATGCCTGGAATGAACCGGGGCGGACAGATGCCGGGAATGAATCGGGATGGCGAAGAAACACAGAATGAGATGGAGAACAGCGTCCAAAATATGACGGAGACAATGCGGCTGGCATGGCTTTCCTTGATTTACTGGACGCGCATGTATCTGATGAGCGTGGACGCAGACGCGAAGGATCAGCAGGCAGTGGAAGAGCGCCTGATCGAGGCAGCAGATGAAATTACGGATGTCTTTGCGAGGACTCTGCCGATTCAGGCAGTCAGACAGATGCGGAATCTGTTTATGGAGCATGTGGAATTGACGGGCGAAATCATACGCACATTGAAATCAGGGGAAATGGAGAACTATGATGAGCTGATTAAACAGTGGTATGCAAATGCAAATCAGCTTGCAGAGCTTTTAGCGAACCAGAACCCATATTTCGGAAACAGGGAGACGCGCAACGTGCTGCTCAACTATCTTGATATGACCAGGGAGGCAATCGAGCATCAGATTAATGGCGAGTACGGGCAGAGCATCGATACTTTCCGCGATATAAAGGATCTGGTGCTGAAGTTTGCTGATTATCTTGCGAGAGGTCTTTTGGCACGCTGATGAACCGGGAGCAAATCTGCATTTTCGTATGTGGGGTTCTGATTCTTTTTATTCTTGCTGTGCTGATCCTGGCAGTGCTGCGCAGAATCAGAAGCAAACGAAAAGTGCGCTCTATGGGAATGTCCGAGAAGATCCGGAAATTAAATGAACTGGCGGAGCCGTTCGGATTTCAATACCTGTGGGAGGAAGACATTTTTACTTCCAACATCGACGCATGGCAGAGAAAAAGCGGGTATGAAACGCTGTATGACCGGGCGGCAATTAATGCAAATATGGTAATCGACACGTGGCCGGTCTATTTTGACTACGACGGAAGAACGTGGCTGATCGAATTTTGGATCGGGCAGTATGGAATCAACACAGGCGGAGAGGTGGGAGTATATCATGCCAAGAATATCGTTCCGCCGCATCTGTATAAGACGGCGCATTATGATGCGGTAAAAAGTATGGAGATGCCGCATATTTGCTGCAGGCTGGAGCGAAAAGGGGCGAAGGTCTATGAAATCTATGCGAGGCATTGGTGGCTGACCGGATTTCGGATGGGAACGTTTTCCAAGCCGTCCGAACTGCGGATGATGACGACGCTTTCCTTTGAAGATACGGCGATGGCGCAGGCTTTTTTTGAAGGGCTGCAGAAATCGGGGCGGCCGAGAAATCGTTTTCGTATCTGCGGGAGAGAGGTGTACGTGCGGATGGAGCCGTGTGAGCGGTATCCGCTCCTTCGCCGGATTCATCGCGCGCTCGTGCAGTTCGTGAATCATATTTACTGCCTGCTGTACCGCGGTGTGACAAGATCGTTTGTGCAGACGGCTGACCGGATGCTGTTTTTGTACTATCAGATTCCATTCTGTTTCAGGAGGATGCTGCGTCTTGCAGACGGGCGTTACCGGACGAAGAGAAGAAAAAGATGGCGGGAAGAACGTTTTTCCCGAAAGGAGAAAAGGAGAGATGGGATGTCATAAACGAATCGACAGGGCATTGGAACATGCCCTGCATCTCCCTTTGTGCGGTCAGAGCCGCTACGTCATCATCAGCGACTGCCATAGGGGAGAAGGGACATCGAATGATAATTTTCTGAAAAACCAGTATTTGTATACCGCGGCGATGAATTATTATGTAAAGCGCGGTTTTTTCTATCTTGAACTTGGGGATGGTGAGGAACTGTGGGAGAACAGGTGCAGGCGGCGCATCGAGAATTGTCATGAGGATGTGTATGAACTGTTCGGACGGTTGGAAAAAAGCTGCAGAATCGTGCGATTGTATGGGAATCATAATATGGAACTGAAAGGGGAACTGCCGGAGGCACTCATTTTGGACAATATGGAGGGCGGACGGAATATATGCATGATACATGGACATCAGGCGGATTTTTTTAACTCGGTGTGCTGGAAGCTTTCCAGATTCCTCGTGCGCTATCTGTGGAAGCCGTTGGAGCGTTCCGGCGTCAACGATCCGACGAGCGCGGCGCGCAATTATAAGAAAACCGTTCGCTATGAGAAATGTCTCGAGAACTGGACGAGACAAAAGGACGTCTATCTGGCGGCGGGGCATTCGCACCGTCCGAGGCTTCCGCAGGATGGCGGAAGGTATCTAAATGCAGGGAGTTGCGTGCATCCGGGCTGTATTACGGCAATCGAGATTGAGAATATGCAGCTTGCTCTGGTAAAGTGGAAACTCGAGACGAGAGCGGATATGTCGCTCTATGTCGCGCGGGAGGATATGGCGCCGTCCGTGGCGATCGAGTAGAGAAAAACATCATTTTTCAAAAAAATCATTTGACGGAACCGTCATTTATGATAATATATATATCGTTATATGAACCGTGAAAGCGCAGAGCGAGAAGCTTTTGACGGACCCAGTAATCGGAGGAGCAGAAGAAAATGATTAAAGTTGTGAAATTCGGCGGCAGTTCTCTTGCAAGCGCAGAGCAGTTTGCAAAGGTCGGCAAGATCATTCAGGCGGACAAGGAGAGAAGATATGTAGTTCCGAGCGCCCCTGGCAAGCGCAATTCGAAGGATACAAAAGTGACGGATATGCTCTATGCCTGCTACGCACTGGTAGAGGCGGAAGAGGATTTTCGAGTTCCGTTGATGAAGATCAAGGATCGTTATGATACGATTATCAATGGGTTGAACCTCAAGCTGTCATTGGAGGAGGAGTTCCGCAAGATCACCGAGAATTTTAAGAATAAAGCGGGCGTGGATTATGCGGCATCCCGCGGCGAGTACTTAAACGGCATTATTATGGCAAACTATCTCGGTTACGAGTTCGTGGACGCCGCAGAAGTCATCTTTTTTGACAAGGACGGCATTTTTGACGCCGATAAGACGAACAAGGTTCTCGGGAAGAGGCTGGCGAAGACGGAGCGCGCTGTCATTCCGGGATTTTACGGTTCGATGCCGGATGGAATGATAAGAACATTTTCAAGAGGCGGTTCCGATATCACAGGTTCCATTGTTGCGCGTGCGGTGCGTGCGTCTTGTTATGAGAACTGGACGGATGTGTCCGGCTTCCTCGTTGCAGATCCCCGCATCATCGACAACCCGCAGACGATCAAGACGATTACTTATCGTGAGCTGCGTGAGCTGTCCTACATGGGAGCGGGCGTGCTTCATGAGGATGCGGTATTTCCTGTGCGCAAGGCGGGAATTCCGATCAATATCCGCAATACGAATGCACCGGAGGATGAGGGTACATGGATTGTGGAGAGTACCTGTCATCAGTCCAAGTATACCATTACGGGTATTGCAGGCAAGAAGGGCTTCGTATCGGTCAATATCGATAAGGATATGATGAATGCAGAGGTGGGCTTTGGGAGAAAAGTGCTCGCTGCGTTTGAGGAGAATGATATTTCGTTTGAGCATATGCCTTCCGGTATTGATACGATGACGGTTTTCGTACATCAGCCGGAGTTTGAGGGCAAGGAGCAGGCGGTCATTTCCGCAATTCATCGGCTGGCGCAGCCGGATAGCATTGAGCTGGAGGGAGATCTGGCGTTGATCGCTGTTGTGGGTCGCGGTATGAAGTCCACAAGAGGTACGGCGGGAAGAATCTTTTCCGCATTGGCGCATGCCAACATCAATGTCAAAATGATCGATCAGGGTTCTTCGGAGCTGAATATTATTATCGGCGTCAGCAACGCGGACTTTGAGAATGCGATTCGTGCGATTTATGATATTTTCGTGGAGACTCAGCTTTAATTGATATATTCGATATATGAAGAGAGAACAGAAGATTGACGACGATATAAAACATATTATGAAAGGCAGGGCTGCCCGCACTCTTGCGGCTGCAGTCTCTGTCCTTTTGTGTATTCTGACGTTGTTTGAATACGCGGCGCTGCGGATGGAGTGGGATGTTCCGGCACTTGCAGTCATCAGTGGCGGCGACGGCTTTTGGAGCGGTGTGTATCAGAAAGAGGAACTTGCGTTTGATGACAGCACGGAAAACATATTGCTTGGGGATGAAGGAGAAACGCCCGAGGATGGCAAGCGGCAGCGCGACGACGTCACGCAGGACGGAGCAGAAGCATCCGATGCGGGGAAAGCGCAGGATGGCGGGACAGGAGCAGAGACATCCGATGTGGGGAGAGCGCAGGATGGTGGGACAGGAGCAGATACACGAGAAGAGAAAATGTCGGAGGGCACTGAGGCAGACTCTGGCACTGGTGAGAATGCACAGGAGAGCGATGCTCCGCAGGACGGAAAAGAAGCATCCGATGTGGGGGAAACGAAGGAGGAACCGGAATTTCCGTACTACATCCGCATTAATCGCAGGCAGAATTGTATCACAGTCTATACGCCGGATGAGGATGGAGAATATACCGTTCCCTACAAGGCAATGATCTGCTCGACCGGGCTTTATAATGCAACGCCCCGCGGAACGTATCAGATTTCGACCAAATATCTTTGGCGGGAACTGTACGGCGGTGTGTACGGGCAATATGCGACCCGTATTCACGGCGGCGTGCTGTTTCATTCCGTGCCATATTACAGCAGATCAAAAAATTCCCTGTGTACGGACAAGTACAATAAGCTGGGGCAGCAGGCGTCTATGGGCTGTGTGCGCCTGACTGTGGAGGACGCCAAGTGGATTGCGGAGAATTGCCCGGAGGGGACGACCGTTGAGATTTATGACGATGACGACCCCGGACCGCTCGGCAAACCGGAGGCGATGAAAATTGATTCCGATAACCCGAATAAGGGCTGGGATCCGACAGACCCGGATGAGGACAACCCGTGGCATGAAGCTTCGCAGGATGAGTAATATCCGTGTCTGCAGGACAGTGCTTTTTACATGGTCGAGAGCAGAAACACGACGAAGAAGGCGACATCAAACATTCATTTTGATGCCGCCTCCTAAACTATCTCATCCATGGGACTGTACCTCTCTTTACTTCTTTTGAATTTTTCTTCTTCTCTTCGAACTGCTTTTTCTTCGAACTACTTCTTCTCTTCGAACTTCTCTTTTTCTTCGAACTGCTTCTTACTTCTGGAAAACCAAGTTTCCTCTTTTGGACTTCTTCGCTTCTTCTCTCTCCTTACGAGTATCTTCTTATGACGATTGCAATCGTACCATATCTGATTAATTCATCTGATACTGATTCCACATTTTCATGATTTGAAATGTCATGTTGACTTCTCTGGTTCAAGAAAAATCGAATGCGCTTACGTGTTCTTTGGACCGTACCTCCTTTACTTAATATCGTTTGGGATAAATCGTTACTTTTCCGGTGGTCTGTACCTTCCTTTCTTCTTATTTGCTTTCGCTGTTTTCTTTTGTTGAGTTTATTCTATCTGATTTATGAGAAAATGTCAAGCATAAAATTAGAAAAAATATAAAAAAGTTTAAAAGAATTTATAAATTGAACGAAAAAGAAAAAATATTCTGAAAATAATAAACCGGCAGAATCGACCGGAAAACGAACAAATACAGGGAAACACTTGTGGACAAACGCTTGCGCAATTATAATGGAAAAGGATAGCAAAAGAAGGAAATGTATGAACTATTATGATATTTCCGACAGAAAAGAATAGGGAAAACAGGGAGGATTTTTATGAGAGGGAAAAGAAGAATCGCATCCTGGCTTCTGGCGTCCGTCATGGCGATTGGAATGCTTTCCGGCTGTGGCGGTGCGGCGGAGACAGGAGATGGCAGTGCGGCAGAGAATCAGGTGACGGCAGAGAACAGCGGGGCGGCGGACACGGAAGCGCCAGGAGGACAGGCAAAGGAGCAGGGAGAGTATGTACCGGAACTTCCCACTGCGTCGGAGGAAGCGGATATTTTCGTGGAGCCGGTTTCCGGGCTTTCGGATAATTTTATCATGGGGATGGATGTTTCCAGCGTGATCGCGGAAGAGGAGAGCGGCGTTGTCTATTATGATGAGGATGGCAGCGAGGCGGATCTTTTTCAGGTGCTTGCGGATGCGGGGGTGAATTATATCCGTGTGCGCGTGTGGAACGATCCGTATGATGCGGACGGCAACGGCTACGGCGGTGGGAACAATGACGTGGAGAAGGCAGTGCAGATCGGTTCGCGCGCGGCAAAGTACGGAATGAAGCTTCTGGTGGATTTCCATTATTCGGATTTCTGGGCGGACCCGGCGAAGCAGATGGCGCCGAAGGGGTGGGAGGGTTACACCCCTGCCGAGAAACAGGACGCGCTTTATGAGTATACGAAGGAAAGCCTTCAGGCGATCATTGACGGCGGAGCCGACGTCGGTATCGTTCAGATCGGAAATGAAATCAATAACGGGCTTGCAGGAGAGACGGAATGGGAGAACGTGACACGGCTTTTGGAGCGGGGCAGTGCGGCGGTGCGTGAGGTGGCGCAGGCAAACGGACAGGAGATTCAGATTGCCGTTCATTTTACGGATATCAACGATTATGACCAGACAATGCAGCGTGCGAAAGAGCTTGCGGACGCGGGGCTGGATTACGATATTTTCGGTGTTTCTTACTATGCGTTCTGGCACGGAACCATGGAAAATCTTACGCAGGTGCTCACCGATATTGCGGAGAAATACGGCAAGAAAACGGCAGTGTTGGAGACGTCCTACGCGTATACGTTAGAGAGCGGAGACGGCTTTGCGGACAGTGTTTCGGAGACGGATCTGGTGGAAGGCTATGCGGCGACCGTACAGAGTCAGGCAAATTGCGTGCGAGATGTGATCGCGGCGACGGCGGCAGCGGGCGAGGACGCGCTCGGCGTATTCTACTGGGAGGGCGCATGGATTCCGGTCGGTTCTGCCGATGCGGCCGCTGAGAATGAAAAGCTTTGGGAAGCACATGGTTCCGGATGGGCGAGCAGCTATGCGGCGGAATACGATCCGAATGATGCGGGCGCATATTATGGAGGATGTTCCTGGGATAATCAGGCGTTGTTTGATTTTAACGGACATCCGCTGGCGTCGTTGGATGTGTTCAAATATGTCCGTTACGGTGCGACCTGCGAGCCGGCAGTGGACTATGTAAGAGAATGTGCCGTAGAAATAGGTATCGGCGGAGAAGTGGCTCTGCCGGAGACGGTCGACGTCGTGTATAACGATCGTTCGAAGTCCGGCGAAGTTTCCGTGACATGGAACGAGGAGGAATACGCGGATATCGATACCGACGTGGGCGGCACTTATACGGTAGGCGGCACATTGGGGGACGGAACACCCGTCACCTGTGAACTGAATATTGCAAACGTCAACTGTGTCCTGAACCCGGGCTTCGAGGAGGCGGACACCTCGATGTGGATCGTTTCTTATGAGGGAAATGTGAATCCGACAGACGTGCAGGATAAGGAAACTGATGCGTTAAGCGGTGCGAAAGCCTTTCATTTCTGGGATGAAAACGAGCAGGAATTTTCGGTGGAACAGACCATAGAGGAGCCTGCGGCAGGCGATTATACGCTTAAGGCAAATCTGCAGGGCGGTGATGTCGGAAACGATGCCGTGGTTTATCTGTATGCGACGGTAAACGGAACGACTTATCAGTCCGACCCTGTGACGCTGGATGGCTGGTGTAACTGGAAGACGCCCCAGATTACGGATATACCGCTCGATGGTGCGTCGGATATCACGATCGGCGTGTATGTAAAATGCGCCGGAGGCGGCTGGGGAACGATTGATGATTTTAATTTGTTCTGCCAGTAGAATGCCGGCAATACGAGTGACAGAAATGCGCTCCCTTCATATAATAGAGTGAAGGGAGCGTAATTTTTATGAACAGACAGACAATACTTCTTATAAGTGATATGCGTCAGGTGTATCTGGCGGAAATACTGACCAAAAAAGGAATCAATGTACGCTGCCTGGATATCAGAAACAGTGAGACTGTCAAGGAGCAGCTCGGAAAGCTCAAAGGCTTTCTGGCAGAGGCGGACAGATTGATACTTCCGATTCCAGTATCCAAGGTTCCGGAACAGGGGATCCTGAATGATATATTAAATAAAAGTCTGACAAATGACACGCTTGTGCTCGGCGGATGTTTCTCACCGGAGCAGGTGGAGCTTTTGGAAAGGCGCGACATCCGTTATCTCGACTTTATGAAAGATGAGATCGTGACGGAGGAAAATGCGGTGGCGACCGCTGAGGGTGTTATTGCAGAGCTGGTAAATCACAGCCCGTACAACATTGACGAGGCGAAAATTATTGTGACGGGTTACGGCTGCTGCGGAAAAGCGATCGCAGAGCGTCTGCGGGCGCTCGGAGCGCGTGTGACCGTGCTCGCAAGGCGGAGAGAAGTGCGCAAGGAAGCGAAAAAAGCGGGATTTTATGCGGCAGATTTTGCATTCGGACCGGAGGAGGCAATGGGGGCGGCAATGGTTGTGAACACTGTGCCGGCGCCGGTCATCACGAGAGCGATCATCCGCGAACTGCCGCGTGACGCCTATATCCTTGACATTGCGTCGTATCCGGGCGGGACGGATTTTGCCTGTGCGAAAGAATGTGGAATCCGGGCGGATCTGGCGCTTAGCCTGCCCGGAAAATATGCACCGAAGGAGAGCGCCTACATTCTGGATCGGGCGATTGAGAGATTTGCGCCAAAGGAGGATGAGGCGTAATGGATTTTTCAAATTATAATATCGGGCTCGGGATCACCGGGTCATTTTGTACCTTTGCGAAGACGAGAAAAGAGATACAGCGGTTATGCGATATGGGAGCCAATGTTGTGCCGGTCTTTTCGTTCAATGCACAGACCTGCGATACGCGGTTCGGAAGTGCCAAGGAATATGTGGACGGCATATGTGACATTACGGGAAATGAGGGTATCCGCACGATCTGTGCGGCGGAGCCGATCGGACCGAACAATTTTCTGGATATCATGGTAATTGCGCCGTGCACCGGAAATACGGCGGCAAAGCTCTGCAACGGCATCACCGACACGCCGGTTCTGATGGCGACCAAGGCGCATATGAGGAACGGCAAGCCGCTTGTGATTGCAATTTCTACGAATGACGCGCTCGGCGCAAGCTTTAAGAACATCGGGATGCTTATGAACATGAAGAATATTTATTTTGTTCCGTTCGGGCAGGATAACTGTAAGAGTAAGCCGAATTCCATGATTGCGAAGATGGAGCTTCTGCCGGACACGATCGAAGCGGCGCTTGCGGGAAAGCAGTTACAGCCGATTCTGCAGACGCCAGTCTGAAGATAGGAATTATAAAAAAGAAATTGTATGAAAAAAGAGAGATTTCTCCGGGCAGCGGGAAATCTCTCCTTTTCCTAATTTATATTAATTACATACAATGGAACAATAACAATAATAATGCTAAATAATAAAGTCGCTATTTTTAATATGTTATTCTTTTTCCAAAGAATAGAATACATTACAAACAGCAATATCGTGCTTATTGTAAAATAGAATATCCACATTAAACCCCATTTAACAATAGCTATTATAGATTCGTAATAAAATTCAGTAACTATTGTACATACAATCAATATCCAGAAAAAAGGTATGCACATAATAAACTCATAACCTGCAAATGCAAATACTTTTTTTCTGATACTTGCATTTCGCATAGAAAAAGCAAATACCATAGACAGTATACACAATAAAAATGTTCTATAATAATCTGAAAAAATTATTTCCGTAATCATACTTTTGTCTCCTTTTACCATTACTGGTATCGGCTTTCGGCTGCTACGCTTGGCGGCAACCCCTATTCTTTTTGTTGCAAATAAGTATAAACATTTTCGATGGTTCTGTCTTTTTCCACTATATTTTCTTCCACGTCTTCTATCATATCCATCGCAACATAAAATTCATTTTCTCCTGCTAAATATATTGTAACACCGGGACGTGGAACCATACCTGTTGGACCTGCTCCCGAATAATAATATGTTATGGTAATAATATCCTCTTTTTTATCATCATTTATATCACGAAAACCAACTGCACCAACACTAGCATAAAAACCTATATACCCCCTGGAACAATTATTTTCAAACCGATAGGGAAATTTATATAATATCTGATCATCTCTGATTAAATAAAATGAAGCAACTTTCCAATCACCATACTCATCCGGCGACGGCTCGCAAGATACAAATGTGACCTCGCCCCAGTCATCTAAGTAAACATCAAAAGATTGTTCCGGTATCCTATATTTTTCTATTTTTTCTATGGAATCACTTTCATCTGAATTTTCTTCTTCCTCTTTTTTGTCTTCTTAAAGGTTGCCAGATTCTTAAACATGTCCTTCGTATCCCCTTCCCCTGTAATAATCAAACTTGCCGCCGGGCTCATATCTATTACTTTCAGAATTTTATTAAGAAAAATGTAAAGTAAACATGGGCTGTCATTTTGATTATAAAATGTAATCAAAGCGACAGCCCTGTTGATCCAATGGCAAGATATAGAATAGAGTTCCTTTTTTATGCAATCTTATGCCTGCTTTGACAACTCGAGCGCCTCGCGGCAGGCTCTTGCGAGCTGATCGCCGCAGGAGGTCGGGCGTCCGTTGCAGGAGATGCCGCCGATCTTCTCCTCCACCTGTTCGACGGTGAGCCCTTCCACGAGCTTTGGAATCGCCTGCAGATTGCCATTGCAGCCTCCGGTGAACTTTACGTTGTGAACGATGTTACCCTCAAGCTCCAACTCGATCTTCGTGGAGCAGGTTCCTTTTGTCTTGTATGTGTACGTCATGACAATCCTCCTTGTTTTCCGAAGGAAAATGCATGCCCTGCGGCGGGCAGTGATTTCCTTTCCTGATTCGATAATATATGCTGCCTGTCGGCGTTTCAATACTTATGAGTATATACAGGGCGAGGAAAGTATGCAAGAGGAAAATTCCATGAAATTGTGCAAAATACGGGTTTATTGTTCGGATCAGATTGAGGTTGTCGATGGGGAGAAGCCCCAGGCAAGACCGGGGCGCAGAGCTTAAATATTCAGATTGCCGAAATTGATTGATAAATCCGAGTATATGCCGGCATTCACGGTATCGGCAAAGGTATATTCATTCATATCTTCATGTTCCAGATCATATACAAGAATACGTTTCTTCTCAGGGTCTACGATCCAGTATTCCCGCACGCCTGCAGTGCGGTACTTAAATAGCTTTATACTGTAGTCCATCCGCCTGCTTCCGGGAGACACTACTTCGATGATCCAATCGGGAGCGCCGGAGCATCCCTTGTCTGTGAGCTTGGCTTTATCGCAGATAACGCTTATATCCGGCTCGACATAGTTTTTATCATCCTTGTTCAAAAATACGGCAAAGGGGGCAATATACGGCTCACAGGAACCACCCTTTGATTTGATGTAGTTGTTGATGATGGTAAAAAGCTCCCCGGAAATAAGTTGGTGCTTACGGTCTGGTGGCGCCATGTAGTAGATTTGTCCGTCAATTAGCTCAGCACGTTCTCCGTCCGGCAGGGCGTAGATATCATCGGTTGTATAGATTCTTTCCTGTGGCAATGGCATGGTAATCACTCCTTTCGCCGAAACAGATTCTGTTGTTTCGTATCAACGTATTTTTCTTTGGATATATCTTAGCACAGATTATCTGAAAAGTAAGCAGTTAATAAAAAATTTACATTTCATTTACGCTTGTTTTTATTGTGATGGCTCTGGAAAAGTGTTACAATAACAATATTGTGCAGGACTGTCCCCTTTTGGGAGGTCCACAACGAAACGGGGCTGCAGGAGGATATTTCCCGTCTGCAGACCGGGGATAGGAGTTTTTATGAGTGCAATTACAAAGATTTTCGGAACCCACAGCGAGCGTGAATTAAAGAGGATCACCCCGATTGTTGACAAGGTGGAGTCTTACCGTGACGCGATGGCGGCGCTTTCCGATGAAGAATTAAAGAACAAAACGAAGGAATTCAAGGAGAGGCTGGATGGCGGGGAGACACTTGACGATCTGCTGCCGGAGGCTTATGCGACGGTGCGTGAGGCGGCGAAGCGTGTGCTTGGCATGGAGCATTACCGCGTGCAGATCATCGGCGGAGTCATCCTGCATCAGGGACGTATCGCAGAGATGAAGACCGGCGAAGGTAAGACGCTCGTTTCCACACTCCCGGCATACTTAAACGCGTTGGAAGGCAAGGGCGTGTGTATCGTAACGGTCAACGATTATCTGGCGAAGCGTGATGCAGAGTGGATGGGAAAGGTACATGAGTTTCTGGGGCTTAAGGTCGGCGTAGTCTTAAATTCCATGACGAACGACGAGCGCCGCGAGGCTTATAGCTGCGATATTACTTATGTGACGAACAACGAACTCGGCTTCGATTATCTGAGAGATAACATGGTCATTTATAAGGAGCAGCTCGTACAGCGCGGACTTCACTATGCTATCATCGACGAGGTGGACTCTGTACTGATCGACGAGGCGAGAACACCGCTGATCATATCAGGGCAGAGCAGCAAATCCACAAAGCTCTACGAAGTGTGTGACATTCTCGCCAGACAGATGAAGCGCGGCGAGGATGTGCCTGAGATGACCAAGATGGATTTCGTCATGGGTGTGGAGCAGGAGGAGACAGGGGACTTTATCGTCAATGAGAAGGATAAGGTTGTGAACCTCACGGCAGCAGGCGTCGAGCGCGTGGAAAAGTTTTTCCAGATTGAAAATCTTGCAGACCCCGAAAACCTTGAAATACAGCACAATATCATCTTAGCGCTGCGGGCGCACAATCTCATGTTCCGCGATCAGGATTATGTGGTAAAAGACGATCAGGTACTGATTGTAGATGAGTTTACAGGACGTATCATGCCGGGGCGCCGTTACTCAGACGGCTTGCATCAGGCGATCGAGGCCAAAGAACATGTCAAAGTAAAGCGTGAGAGCAAGACGCTTGCAACCATTACCTTCCAGAACTTCTTCAACAAGTTTGACAAGAAGTGCGGCATGACAGGTACAGCGCTCACTGAGGAGAAAGAGTTCCGCGATATCTATGGCATGGACGTTGTCGTTGTGCCCACAAACCGCCCAGTCATCCGTATCGACAATCAGGACAGTGTATACAAGACCAAGAAGGAGAAGTTGCACGCGATCGTGGATGCTGTGGGGAAGGCGCATGAGACAGGGCAGCCTGTATTGGTGGGTACGATCACGATCGAGGCGAGTGAGGAGTTGAGCAAAATGCTCACAAGGCGCGGTATTCCCCACAAGGTACTGAACGCGAAATTTCACGAGTTGGAGGCGGAGATCGTGGCGGACGCTGGACAGCATGGCGCTGTCACCATTGCGACAAACATGGCAGGACGTGGTACAGACATCAAGCTCGACGAGGAGTCGAGAGCTGCCGGCGGGTTGATGATCATCGGTACAGAGCGGCATGAGTCGAGACGTATTGACAATCAGCTTCGAGGCCGTGCAGGGCGTCAGGGAGATCCCGGTATGTCCCGGTTTTATATCTCCCTTGAAGATGATCTGATGCGTCTGTTTGGCTCTGAGCGTCTGATCAATATGTTCAATACGCTGGGGATTCCAGAGGGGCAGGAGATTGAGCACAAGATGCTCACAAGTGCCATTGAAAACGCGCAGAAAAAGATTGAGAGCAACAACTTTGGCATTCGTAAGAATCTGCTGGAATATGATCAGGTTATGAATGAACAGCGCGAGATCATCTATGAGGAGCGCCGCCGTGTGCTCGACGGAGAGAGTATGCGCGATGCCATCTACAAGATGATCACAGATATTGTTGAGAGCTCGGTGGACACTGCGATCAATGATGATTTAGAGCCGGAAGAGTGGGATTTGAATGAACTCAATACACTGCTGCTTCCGATCGTGCCGATTCATCCTATCGTCTTAGAGCGCGTCTCGAAGCAGACGAAGAACGGATTAAAGCACCAGTTAAAGGAGGAGGCAGTCAAGCTCTATGAGAGCAAGGAGGCAGAGTTCCCTGAACCGGAGAATATCCGTGAGATCGAGCGCGTCATTCTGCTCAAAGTGATTGACCGCAAGTGGATGGATCACATTGATGACATGGACCAGCTTCGTCAGGGTGTCGGCTTGCAGGCATACGGTCAGCGCGACCCGCTTGTAGAGTATAAAATGAACGGATATGAGATGTTTGATGCCATGACAGCCAACATCAAACAGGATACAGTACGAATGCTGCTGCACGTCAAGGTAGAACAGAAGGTAGAGCGTGAAGAGGTTGCCAAGGTTACAGGAACGAACAAAGATGAGACGTTGCAGAAAGGACCTAAGATGCGCGTGGAGGCAAAGGTCTATCCAAATGATCCATGTCCATGCGGCAGCGGCAAGAAGTACAAGCAGTGCTGTGGCAGAAAAGCCTGAAAATAGTTTAATTATAAAATATAAAAGGTGGTGAACGCAATGGTAGAACTCGACCAGATGAAACAGGAGTTACAGACCTATGAAAGTCCATTAGCGGAAGTGAGGGATTCACTTTGACCTCGCAAATAAAGAGAGGCGTATAGAAGAGCTAGAGCGAGAGATGGAGGCACCCGGCTTCTGGGACGACCCCGACCGCTCTAATCGGCAGATGAAGGAACTAAAACAGCTAAAGGACACGGTGGCGCAGTGCAATGGTCTCAAGTCGCAGTATGAGGATATTGAGACACTGATTGAGATGGGCTACGAGGCAGAAGATGCGGAGATGATACCGGAGATTCGCGAAGAGCTGGATCGTTTCATCGAGGCATTTGAGACACTTCGCATCAGCACGCTCTTGTCAGAGGAATATGACAAGTGCAATGCCATTTTAAAGCTCAATGCGGGAGCCGGCGGCACGGAGAGCTGTGACTGGGCAGGAATGCTCTACCGCATGTACACGAGATGGGCAGAGCGCAGAGGATTTTCCATTGATGTGCTGGATTTCCTTGACGGAGACGAGGCGGGCATCAAGTCCATTACGTTTCAGGTAAATGGCGAGAATGCCTATGGATATCTCAAGTCGGAGAAGGGCGTGCACAGACTTGTGCGCATCTCTCCGTTCAATGCGCAGGGCAAGCGGCAGACTTCTTTCGTGTCACTGGATGTCATGCCGGATATCGAGGAAGATTTGGACGTGGAGATCAACGAGGATGACTTGCGGATTGACACATACCGAAGCAGCGGCGCAGGAGGCCAGCATATCAACAAGACCTCCTCCGCAATCCGTATCACGCACATTCCGACTGGAACTGTTGTCCAGTGTCAGAATGAGCGCTCACAGTTCCAGAATAAAGATAAGGCGATGCAGATGTTAAAGGCAAAACTGTTTTTGCTCAAACAGGAGGCAAATGCAGAAAAGCTTTCGGATATCCGCGGGGAGGTAAAGGAGATCGGCTGGGGCAATCAGATTCGTTCCTATGTGATGCAGCCCTATACGATGGTCAAAGATCACAGAACCAGCTTTGAGTCCGGCAACGTTGATGCAGTCATGGACGGCGGTCTGGACGGATTCATCAATGCCTATCTGAAATGGAAGAGCAGCGGTACGGCACAGTAAACAGACGCAGGAGAAACTTTTTTATGAAAAGAGTATGCAAACAGTGCGGAAAAGAATTTGAACTGTCAGAAGGTGAGATTCGTTTTTACGAAAAGAAAGGACTCGAGCTGTCCAAACGCTGTCAGCAGTGCAGGGACCAAAAAACGGGCAATCGTCCTAAGCGTACTGTGGCAGCCGCTGCGGTGGTGCTTCTGTTTCTCGTTTCTTTTTTGGGACAATATATTGCGCCAGACGTTTTTGACTCAGCACAGAGCGCAGAAAGTACAATACAGCAATCCATAGAGAATGGATTGCGCGAGACAGTCGAAGCTGAATCTGTACAGATTGCAGAAAATGTTGAAGATGCTGAAAAACCAGCCGAACAGTCAGACGCACAAGTTTCAGAACAGCAGACACCGCAGAGCACAGAGTTTGAAGGCGCGTATGAGACAGCGTTAGAACGCACATACGAATTTCGGAAACACCGCTATCTTACCGAGCATTTCGAGAAGCACGGTGACGAGTTTCCCTACGATACGGAGGAAGCCTATCTGCAAGGCGCCAACAACGTGATTAACAACCCCGATGCACTCCATAAGCTTGAAGAGGAAGACGGGGACGATGTTTATTTTGTCGAGGATACAAATGAATTTGTGGTCGTCTCTACAGATGGATATATCCGAACGTATTTTATTGCAGACATTGATTACTATAACAGACAATAAACAAAAGCCAGACTCTATCATATAGCAGGAGTCTGGCTTTTGTTATATTCTGTTTGCCTTCTTGCGCGTCTTTTCCGCATACATTGTCTCGTCGGCAATGCGGATATAGTCGTCGAGCGTCTTGTCTGTAGTCATATCCGTGTAGACCGCACCGACACTAAAGGTCAGTTCAAACGGCAGGTTTTGTTCGAATGCTTTCTTTGCGACTTCCTCGCGCATACTGTGGATCATTGCTTCATATTCTTCTTGCTGAATGCTTTCGCGCACAATAATAAATTCATCACCGCCGTTTCGGACAGGGATATCGTGCTTGCCGCAGTGGGACATGATCGCAGACGCAATGATCTGGATGGCGTTGTCACCGTAGTCATGACCGAAATTGTCATTGATATATTTGAGCCTGTCCATATCGACGAACAGAATCAGCAGATTTTCGCCAGCGTGTTTTTTGGCATCAAATAGACTGCATACCAGCTTTTGAAATCCTAGGCGGTTGTAGAGTCCTGTCATAGCGTCCTTCACATTCATATCCGCGAGCATTCTGTTCATGTACTCAAGCTTTTCCTTCTCGTACAGGTTCCGCATGGCAGAGATCAGGACATTGAGTACTTTGAATAAATACTGCTTTTCCATAAGATATACTGCATTTCGAATCACAAAATATCCAATTGTGTACTGCCTGAAATGGAGCGGCATAAACAGATAGTCCATTCCGCTCTCTTGTGAGGAATCAAACGTGGGGAACAGGCTGTTGATTGTGTGTGTTTTGCTGGTGGTTCCCTCTTTCATGTCATAGGCAAATTCTACAGACATGGACTCAGGATAGCCGGAAACATGGAATTTCTCATCGTCGATCAGATTTTGGTTGTAGTAGTTTAAGTCCCTGCGAAAATCATTGATATGTTCATCCAGCACAATGTACATCGCATCGCACTGAAAGGCAGGAATACACGCGGGAATACATGCTGAAATCTCGCTGACAGAAGTACAGTTTAAAAGCGCATATTCCAGACCGAGCACTTGCTCCTCAAAATCTATTGTCTCGATTTCGTATAAAATCTGACCTTTTGAATGTTCATTCTGATCGACGGCGGTATCATTTTTGCAGCCGCAGCTATCCCAGTAGACATATTTGGATTCTGCATAGTTGTATTGTTCGACCGGCTGCCCGGACCAGATGCGTATGAGTAGGTCTGCGCAGAGATATCCCACATCCTCGCGGATATAGCCGACGGTAGTAACCTTTGGAGAGTAAAACGCTGCCTTGTCAAAGTTGTCAAAACCAGTGACACAGAAGTCATCAGGCACCGTGTAGCCCAGTTTATCCGCAGCGTCTAGTACACCGACAGCAATGTTGTCACTGGCGCACATCACCGCGTCGGGAAGCTGTCCATCCTTGGCAAGATGACTTACCATATAAATAAAGCCTCTGTAACCACAGGAGAACTCATAAGACTCAAAATAAAAGTCACTTTCTTTATAGTCCAGATGATGCTCATGTAGAAATTCCTTCAAGGCGTTCGTGCGGATATTATTTTCATAATTGGTCTTAGGACCCATGATAAACCAAAAGCGGCGGCAGTTGTGTACGGTGTAGAGATGGTCAATCATCGTAGTCATGGAGGTATGATTGTCAATCCCAACATAATAAAATCCAGGCAGCTTATTTGAGATCGAAATCGCAGGTTTCCCAGTTTTTCGCACCAGTTCAGCAATCTCGTCAATGATATTGGGGTAGCGTATATTGTTGACATCCATCACAATTCCGTCAAAATCATTCAGGTCAGGTAGTTTATAGATATTGTATTCTCCGATATTATAGTCAGCATCCCAGCTCCAGTCCCCGGAACTACTGAATATGTACAGGTTGATATCCTCAGCGGAAGCACGTATCCGCTGAAGAATCCCGGCAGGCCATGCATAGGTAAAGAAGCGCTTCCAGCCGTCCATAATTAGAGCTATTTTTTTCATACAGCATCCTCCGATATATTTTAGGATTGCTTATAGTATACCATAGATTCGGTCAAACACACAATAGTAAGAAGACACTCTAAACAGATCCAACTGTTTTATTTCGCACAGACATCAAATCCAGATAAAAGTTTGTTTCTGCCATACTCATATAAGGAAGCACCCAGATCAGTGTGATGCCGCAGGTGAAGATGCTGAGCAGGAATGAAGGGACAAAGCTTAGATACAGCATAAATAACCTGAATTTGTTGCCGGTCATGACCTCAAAGCATTTTTTCAGGATTGCAGATGCGCTCAGGTCAGGAAAGTCAAGAACCATGAAAAATGCCGGAAAAAAGGGCAGTGTTAATACTGTGGAAACGACCGTGCAGATCAGCATGATCAAGTAAAATTTCATGGAAGCACTGTAAAATACATTGTATGTCTCGATCAGCTCATGGTTGTCAAGGGCAAACTCACCTCTTGAAAGCTGGAAAAGAGGAATGGAGTTGATTATGTCACTGTACTGAACGGATGCGATGTCAAGCGGAATCATGCAGATTGAATTGATGATAGCGATGACGGCACCAATTTTTAAAATCTTGGCGGTGTTTTGCTGAAAGCCACAGAACAAATCTGCGATCGCCGCCGGCATATTACAGGCAGTTTTTAGATAGATGAGCGAAGAGCCCACAGTCAGCAAAGAGACAGCCACCTGCGCAAGGAATGTCGTAATATAATTGAGGATATATCCCGTCGTGGTGTGTGCAGGAATGAGTGCGCTGATTAGGTATATAGACATAAAGGTGATGAGCAGCTTTAGCAGGATAGAGCCAGCTAGGATTCCCATGTGCTGACCTGTCTGTACTCTTGCCAGATATTTTAGCTCATAGTTGCTTTTATATTGTGCTTGTTGCATAGTCGTTAAGTCCTTTCTACATAGATTACTCTCGTTCATGATATAGAGATGATTGTATCATGTTTAATGCAAGAAAACAATGAATTCCATATGAAATGTTCTTGAATCGTGCTGTATTTTATCATATAATTATAATATCGCTGTTTTAGGGGATCTATATACAGCAATATTAGGATTAAGAGGGTAAAAGGACAGCAATGGACATTATAGCAAAGTTAAAGGATGAATTAAATGTTGAAAAATGGCAGGTGGAAGCTGCCGTGAAACTGATAGATGAAGGAAATACGATTCCATTCATCTCCCGATACCGCAAGGAGGTCACAGGATCGCTCAATGATGAGGTATTGAGAAATTTAAACGAAAGATTAGGGTATCTCAGAAATCTGGAGGAGAAAAAAGAACAGGTGCTTGGCAGCATCGAGGAGCAGGGCAAACTCACAGAGGAACTCAAGGAAAAAATCCTTGCCGCCGAGACGATGGTCGCGGTGGATGATCTATATCTTCCGTACAGACCCAAGAGAAAGACGCGTGCCAGCGTTGCCAAAGAAAAGGGACTTGACGGTCTTGCCGCGGTCATTCTGGCGCAGGAGACGGACAAATCCTTGTTTGAGGAGGCAGCAGGCTATGTGAGCGAGGAGAAGGGTGTCCACAATGTCAAAGAAGCCTTGCAGGGGGCTATGGATATCATTGCGGAGATGATCTCCGACGAGGCAGAGTACAGAGCTTACATCCGTCAGGCGACTTTTGAGGAAGGTAAGATTATCAGTGCCGCAAAGGACGCAAAGACACAGAGCGTCTATGAGATGTACTATGATTTTGAGGAGGCAGTGAGCAAAGTCGCAGGACACAGAGTCCTTGCGCTCAACAGAGGCGAAAATGAGAAAATACTGACCGTCAAGATCGAGGCGCCCACTGAGCGCATTCTGCGTTTTCTTGAGAAAAAAATCATCACGAAGGAAAATGAAAATACAACGCCAGCATTGCAGGAGACCATCACAGACAGCTATAACAGACTGATCGCGCCGGCGATTGAGCGCGATCTCAGAAATGAGCTGACAGAGAAGGCGGAGGACGGGGCAATCTCCGTGTTTGGCAAGAATTTAGAGCAGCTGCTCATGCAGCCTCCCATCGCCGGAAAGGTGGTACTTGGCTGGGACCCGGCATTCAGGACAGGTTGTAAGCTTGCCGTGGTAGATGCGACCGGAAAAGTGCTCGACACCAAGGTGATCTATCCGACAGCGCCGCAGAACAAGGTTGAGGAGGCAAAAAAGGAATTAAAGAGACTGATCAGCAAATATAATGTCAGCCTGATCTCTGTGGGAAACGGCACCGCCTCGCGCGAGTCTGAGCAGGTGATTGTGGAGCTGATCAAGGAACTGGATACACCAGTACAGTATGTGATCGTGAGTGAGGCGGGTGCCTCTGTCTACTCTGCGAGCAAGCTTGCGACAGAGGAGTTTCCGAACTTCGATGTCGGGCAGAGGAGTGCAGCATCGATCGCGAGACGCTTACAGGACCCGCTGGCGGAACTTGTCAAGATTGATCCGAAGTCCATCGGTGTAGGACAGTATCAGCATGACATGAACCAGAAAAAACTCAGTGAAGCACTCAATGGTGTGGTGGAAGATTCTGTGAATAAGGTCGGTGTGGATTTGAATACCGCTTCTGCGTCCTTGCTGGAATACATCTCCGGCATCAACAAGACAATTGCCAAAAATATTGTGGATTACAGGGAGACAAACGGGCGGTTCACCAACAGGAAACAGCTTTTAAAGGTGGCAAAGCTTGGCCCGAAGGCATTTGAACAGTGCGCAGGATTTATGCGCATTCCTGACGGTGACAATCCACTCGATGCCACCAGCGTACATCCCGAGTCCTATGATGCAGCGCTCAAGCTTCTCGAGAAGCTGAATATTTCCATGGAGGATTTAAAAGAAATCCAAAAGAAAGCAGCATCTGCAAAGAACGTAAAATCAACGAAGCAGGAAAACGGCAAGAATAAAGCAAACAAAAAACAGCAGATGGTCATCAAAAATACCAACACAGCTATGGGAAAAGCGCTTGCAGCAGCCATGGGCGGCGTGGCGCTTGACGCCGCTGAGAAAGCTGATGCAAAGGAAGCACCCACACAGCCAGTGAGCGGATTGGAAAAGCGTGTCAGGGATAAGAAGAAAATGGCAGAGGAACTCGGCATTGGCGAGATCACCTTGACCGATATCTTAAAAGAACTTGAAAAGCCTGCAAGGGACCCGCGAGAAAATATGCCAAAGCCCATTCTGAGAAGTGATGTCCTTGAGATGAAAGACCTAAAGCCTGAAATGATCTTGAAGGGAACTGTCCGAAATGTCATCGACTTTGGCGTGTTTGTCGATATCGGAGTCCATCAGGATGGACTGGTGCATATTTCCCAGATTACCAGCAAATTCATTAAACACCCGCTCGAGGCAGTGAGCGTTGGCGATATCGTGGATGTCAAAGTACTTGATGTCGATCTGGCAAAGAAACGAATCTCCCTGACGATGCGGCTCGATCAGAACAGCAAAAAATGATTGAAACTGACAATAGAAAAAGCGTGGCAGATGATTCGTGAAGATGAAAAATAGCGCATATATATCAGTCCATGATCAGTGATCGTTACAGAGCTGATTATGGGCTGATTTTCGTTATTTTATGCATATTTTTTGAATACGTGCATAAATTGTATTATGGCAATTTTTCTATAATGATTTTATTGTTGTGATCAAGGACAAGCATAGATAGCGTCATTTCTTAATTTTTGATAAGTTCCATACTTTTGAGGAAACAAGTCTTGTTGAAAGAAGTTTATTTATGCAGAGATCAAAAGAGGTGTTAAGTAAATTTTAATAAATTATTTGTAATATATGCGATTTTTTTATAAAATTTTTACATTGCGAAAATAACCGAAATATTTTACGTGCACTATTCACAAAACGAAATATAATTTATCGTCAATATTTCCCATTGAAAATAAAGTGCACAATTGATATCATTAAATCAAGGAAAAGTTATAGCATTTTTAATCATTAGTTAATTGAATATTTATTTAAATTAAAACAGTGTCGAGACTGTTTTATTTATGGAAGGGATTGGTATCGTTTCCAATGTTTGAAATTGCTCGAAAAAGGATTATATTCGATATGGCAATTCTGTGCAATTTGTTGCAAAATATAATAGAAAAGTAAATAGGATTCAGCAACAACGTTAAGTTTTCATTTTTACCAAAATAGTTTATTATAATCCTGCACAAAGGATTTTAATAATAGAAAATTACAAACTACATATTTAGCAAGGAGAGGTAGAAAGTATGAAAAAGCGTGTATTAGCATTAGTAATGTCAACAGCTATGATTGCATCCGTGTTGACAGCATGTGGTGGAAAGAATGACACACCGGCACAGGACACAAATTCAAACACAACAAACAATGACGCACCGGCGGCAGACTCAGCAAACAATGATGCACCGGCGGCAGACTCAGCAAACAATGATGCACCGGCGGCAGACTCAGCAGGCGATGATGCAGCAGCGGACAATTCCAATGTTGATTATGGCACAGGCGAGATCACAATCTGGGTTGCGGAGAATGTTCAGACATTCACACAGAATCAGATCAAGGCTTTTCAGGAGGCAAATCCTCAGTATGCTGGCTATACAGTGACTGTTGAGCCTGTAGGTGAAGGCGATGCGGCAACAAACATGATCACTGACGTTGAGGGCGGCGCTGATATCTACGGATTTGCGCAGGACCAGTTGGCACGTCTGGTATCATCAGGTGCGATTATGCCAGTTGTAGGCGATTATGCAACTTGGGTTGCAGAGCAGAATGATGCGGGTGCAGCAGCAGCGGCTGTCGTAGGCGGCACTACATATGCTTTCCCAATTACGTCAGATAACGGATACTTTATGTATTATGACAAGAGCGTCGTGACAGATCCTACTTCTCTGGATCAGATCGTAAAGGACTGCGAAGCAGCAGGCAAGGGCTTCTATATGGAGATCAACTCTGGATGGTATCAGCCCGCATTCTTCTTCGGCGCAGGATGTACATTGACTTATGATGCAGATGATGCAGGAAACTTCACAGCATGCAATACGGACTATGCTTCTGATAAGGGACTTGCAGCTTTGAAGGCAATCATTAATCTTCACAAGTCTCCTGCATTTGTAAATGGTTCTGCGGCAAGCAATGCGACAAACTTTGCAGCAATTATTGATGGTACATGGGATGCTGAAGCAATTAAGGGTGTACTTGGCGACAATTATGCTTGTGCAAAGCTTCCGAAGTTCACAGTGGACGGAACAGATTATCAGCTTGGCGGATTCGGCGGATTTAAGCTCTTGGGTGTGAAGCCTCAGACAGACGCAAACAAGATGCAGGTATGTATGGCGATGGCTCAGTTCCTTTCAAGTGAGGAGACACAGCTTGCCCGTTACAAAGAAGTTTCATGGGGCCCTTCTAATGTAGCAGCTCAGCAGAGCAGCGATGTTCAGGCAGACGAGGCGCTTTCTGCACTTGCAGAGCAGCTTGCAGAGACGATTCCTCAGGGACAGTATCCAAATGATTACTGGTCACTTGCAACAGCACTTGGCGATTCTGTTATCGCAGGCGAGTATGACAATGCATCTGATGATGAGCTGATGGCAGTACTTCAGGAGTTCCAGTCTACATGCCAGTCATATGCACAGTAAACAGTTCTGTTAAAAGGATATACATATAAGTTTATAAACGGGGGGAAGAACCTCTTCTCCCCGATCTTATTCTCATTGCTGTGCTGACACTCTTATATCCAGATAAACATTTGCGGGATGTAGGTTTATCTGCATATCAGTGTGTCAGCGCAAGAGGATAATAGAAGATTGTCTGCAAAGGGTGCAGAAATAGCATAAACAAATTTATCAAGAGTATATGGTCTGAAGGGGGACAGCAAATGAGTAAAGAAAATCAGCCTTCTGGCAATAAAATAGCTGACTTTTTTAAGGCGCTGGGCGCAGATTTGGCAGATATTGGTACGACTTTTGTAGAAGGAAATTGGATGACAAAAGTATCGTTTCTGATTATGGGCTTCGGTCCTTTGCTTCGCAAGCAGTTTGTAAGGGGAATAGCATTATTATTAACTGAAATTGTATTTATATATTATATGGTGTCCTTTGGTGCGGGATATTTAAAGGACATTACAACACTTGGTACACAGGGGAGAGGCTTCAATCCTGATGGAACAGTATCATATGGTGATAACAGCTTCTTTATTCTGCTGTATAGTATCCTGAGTATTATTATTGTATTTGCATTTCTTTTGGTATGGCGGATCAATGTGCGCCAGAATAAGAATGCAGAGAAGCTTCTTGCAGAGGGGAAGAAACTTCCGACCGTAAAACAGGATTTACTTTCTCTTTTGGATGAGCATTTTGATAAGACATTATTGGCGCTGCCATTTATGGGTGTATTTATTTTTATTGTACTGCCTATTATATTCATGGTTTGTGTAGCATTTACAAACTATGATGCGCAGCATCAGGCACCGGCACAGCTTTTTACCTGGGTTGGGCTGGATAACTTTAAAAATCTGTTCTCTATGGGCTCGACAGGGTTCGGCAGCACGTTCCTGACAGTATTGGCATGGACGATTGTCTGGGCATTCTTTGCAACGTTTTTGAACTATTTCTTGGGCATGGTGGTAGCGATGTTGATTAACAAGAAAGGCATTAAGTTCAAGAAGCTTTGGAGAACCATCTTGGTAATGACGATCGCTGTACCACAGTTTGTATCACTTCTGTATATTGGTAAGATGTTTGCGGCTGATGGTTTGGTAAATGGATATCTGATGAGATGGGGATGGATTGATCAGGCAATTCCATTCTGGACAGATCCGACGATTGCAAAAGTATTGATTATCATTCTGAACTGCTGGGTCGGTATTCCATACATTATGTTGATCTGTACAGGTCTCTTGATGAATATTCCTGCGGATTTATATGAGAGTGCACGTATTGACGGCGCAAATGCATTCCAGATGTTCCGCAAAATTACACTTCCTTATATGTTGTTCGTAACAGGTCCATTCCTGTTGACACAGTTTACTGGCAACCTGAATAACTTTAACATCATTTATCTTTTGAGCGGTGGTGGTCCTAAGTCAATGAAACTGACTGGTGGCGCTGGACACACAGATTTGCTGGTAACATGGCTATATAAGCTGACATTGACGAATACAGACTACAAGATGGCAGCTGTTCTCGGTATTATGGTATTCTTGGTAACTGCGGTAATTTCATTGGTGGTATATAATATCTTGCCATCAGTTAAGGATGAGGAGGGATTCCAATAATGTCAAAACGAGCGAAGATTGGTAATACAATTACATATATTATATTAATATTAGTCAGCATTGTTTGGTTGTTTCCATTTGTATGTTTAATTTTGCAGAGTTTCCGTTCATACATCACAGAGCCGGGCGGACAGGTAAATTACTTGCTGCCAAAGACGTTCTCGCTGGATTCTTACAAGTTCCTTTTCAGCGAGGAGTGCCAGTTCTTTAAATGGTATGGCAATACATTGATTATTGCGGTATGCGTGACAATTATGCAGACAATCTTTGTGCTGATGGTAAGTTATGCGCTTTCAAGAATGCGTTTTAAGGGCAGAGAGCTTTTGATGCGGTTCTGGCTGATTCTGGGAATGTTCCCCGGATTCCTTACGATGATTTGTCTGTACTTCCTGTTAAAGCAGTTTGGTCTGACACAGGCAGGTGCGATACCCGGTTTGATCTTGATTGGATTTGCCAGCTCTGGTATGGGGTATTACGTATGTAAAGGATATTTTGATACGATTCCAAAGTCACTCGATGAGGCTGCTCGAATCGACGGTGCAAACAGATTTCAGGTATTTACGATTATGTTGATACCACTGTCAAAACCGATTATCATTTACACAGCGTTGGTTGCATTTATGGCACCATGGTGTGATTATATCTTTGCTTCCTACATTGCTTTTGGTTATTCAGACAGCTACAACGTGGCGGTTGCTATGTACCGCTGGGTTATGACAAACGACTATCAGGGCTATTTCACAAGATTCTGTGCAGGTGGTCTTTTGGTAGCAGTACCAATTACAATTCTGTTCATGTGCTTGCAGAAGTACTATGTAGAAGGTGTAACTGGCGGTGCTGTAAAGGGTTAAGGAAACCGATAAGAAAGATAAATAGACAGTATCAATACGACTCCTGTTATGGTTATAGCAGGGGTCGTGTTGCTTTCAGACGGCTTTGCTGTCAGAGAACAGCATAAATAAAGTGTATGATGAAAAGTGAGGGATTGGTATGCACAAGAAAAAGAAAATGCGTTTTGGGGCTGTGGCATTGTCAGTTTTGATGGCAGCACAGCTTAGCGCCTGCGGCAGTGCGGGTGATACAGGAAATCAGCCAGCAGGCGCTGTGCCTGTGGAGGAAAATACTTCTGCGGAGACAGCGGAAATAAAGAACACTGCATCGGAAACAACTGAAACAAAGGAAGCGGCACCGGAGACAACAGATTCTAGTGATTCGGCGGAAGCGCCCTCGGAGGAGGAGGTTTCTGCGGAGGAAAGCAAGGAAATTGTCGGTGCAATCTCGTATGACTATGAACAGGAATTAAATATTTTAGAAGATAATTATAGAAATTACTATGAGATATTTGTCTATTCCTTCTATGATTCTGATGGGGATGGAATCGGTGATCTGAATGGTGTGACGCAAAAGCTGGATTACATTAAAGATATGGGCTTCAATGGAATCTGGCTGATGCCGATTATGCAGTCCACGACGTACCACAAATATGATGTGGTAGATTATTGCTCCATTGATAAGGAGTACGGCACGATGGAGGATTTCGAGAAGCTGGTGGAAGCATGTCATGAGAGGGACATCAATGTAGTGATTGATTTTGTCATTAACCATTCCTCCTCACAACATCAATGGTTTGTGGAGGCGTGTGACTATCTGAGAGCGCTTCCAGAGGATGAAGAGCCGGATGCGGACGAGTGTCCTTACGTAGAGTACTATCATTTTGACAGGGAGAAGGTGAATGGAACGTACTATCCTGTCAGTGGAACAGACTGGTATTATGAAGGCGGATTTTGGTCCGAGATGCCAGACTTAAATCTGGCAAATGAATCGCTTCGTGAGGAGTTGGAAGAGATTTCTGCCTTTTGGATTGATATGGGCGTTGACGGCTTCCGAATGGATGCAGCGCTGCATTTTGAGGAGAATGATGTGGACTTTAACACGGAAGCACTCGATTGGCTGTACAGCTATTGTACAGATTTGAATCCAGATTTTTATATGGTGTCGGAGGTTTGGGCAAACAAGGCGACGATTGCGGATTATTATGCGAGCGGCACGCCCAGTATGTTTAATTTTGACGCGGCTGATTCAGAGGGAAAGATTCTCAAGACGGCGCGCGGTACATACAAGGTTGCAAATTTTGTGGAGAACATGGCCGGATATCTGACAGACTACGCGGAGGAGAATCCAGATTTTATTGATGCGCCATTTATTGCCAATCATGACATGGGACGCGTTGCCAATGGACTCAAGAAAGACGCAAATGACATGAAGATGGCGTGCGGGCTTTTGATGATGATGAACGGCAGCCCATTTGTGTACTATGGCGAGGAGATTGGCATGTCAAGCTCAGGGAAGAAGGACGAGAACAAGAGATTGCCTATGATCTGGTCAGACACAGATACGACGGGGATGACAAACGGTCCTGTGGATGCGGACAAGGATATTGTGTCGGCTTTTGCGGGAGTCGAGCAGCAGTTAAAAGACCCATATTCGATATTGAATTATTATAAGAGGGCCGTGCGGCTTCGAAATGAAAATCCTGAGATTGCACGGGGAGAGATTGAGATTGTCACGGAGCTGACAGAGGGAAATCAGGCTGCGATCACAAAGACATATGAGGATAGCACGATTGGAATTGTGTATAATACGTCGGATGAGACACTGACTGTGGGTTTGGCGGATACGGTGCTTGCTGATATGGCAATACGCGGTTATCTGACACTGAACGGAGAAGTGGTGGCACTTGAGAGCGGTGCGCTCTCAATGCCAGCACAGTCAATCTGTATCTTGAAATAACAGGAAAATAAAGAAACAACGCCATGATATGCTCCCTTTAGGCAGACAAGTAAAATCATAGAAGCTTGTCACTTAGGAGGGAGCATATTTATATTGAGAAGAAACAGATAAAGCAATCTTGTATTTTTGAGAAGATTATATTATACTCAATATATCAAGTATTTGCGAATGTATTTGAAGTTATTGGGGTGAGTAAGAGCATGAGACTTTATATCATACGTCATGGGGAGACAGATTGGAATGTGAAGAGGCGTTTTCAGGGGAGGAGTGATATTCCGCTGAATGAGGAAGGGCGCAGATTGGCACGCATTACGGCGGAGGCGCTCAAGGAGGTGCCTTTTACAAAAATCTATACCAGCCCGTTAAAGAGGGCATATGAGACGGCATTGATCATAAAGGGAGATCGGGAGCTTCCCGTGATGGAGGAACCTAGAATTATAGAAATCAGCTTTGGAGAGTATGAGGGACTTTGCTGTGGAAAGGAGAATTATAATATTCCAGACCCAGAATTTATGAATTTCTTTGACAAGCCTGAAGCGTACAAGCCGCCGAAGGGAGCTGAGGGAATTGATGAATTAAAGGCAAGGACGGCTGATTTTTTACAGGAAATTGTATATAATAAAGATATGGCGGATGATACAATATTAGTGTCAACGCATGGGGCGGCACTTCGGGGACTTTTATCCAACATTCAGCATATTGGGATTGAGGACTTTTGGGAGGGCGGCGTGCATAAGAATTGTGCAGTGACCATTGTGGATGTGAAGGATGGTCAGATGGTCATTACAGAAGAAGGAAAGACATATTATTAATAGTACAAATCATACAACGAAAGAAGGCGTCACGATTTTGGAAAACGAATATAGCAAAGTGAAAGTGAACAATGAGATCGATTTCTGTTCAGTTACGGAGCCAGAGGTAAAGGCGATGCTGGAAAAGGCATTTATGAAGGCGCGAGTCTCCTATTTTCTCAGATGGGAGAAGCCGGGGCTTTTGTCCAAAATATTTGGCGGAGGAAAGGTGAGAGTTGTATTCTGTATTAATTCAGCCCAGTTAGAAACAGCAGATGGCGTTTTGGAGACGCTTGGAGAACTCGAGGGAGACATAAAGATTATAAAGACAAAGTCCTATAACAATATTGGCTTTTAAAGAAAGAGGAGTGGCTAATCCACTCCTTTTGTCATTGATCATGGTCATCGTATTGGTCGTCAGATGGTTCAGCGTCCTCATATGCATCATCGGAAGTTTCCGCATCATGCGTATTGTCTGAATATGCATCATAATAAGAACTGTCCGAAGCGATAGAATCGGTATAAGGTTCGTCTGCAAATTCTTCATAGTATTCTTCATCGGAATACGATTTTTTCTTGTTGTTCGGATAGTGCTTGGTATTGGATTTTGGTCTTTTCTCGTTGTCCTCGTAGTACGCATCCTCGTCATACTGCTCGTTGTCCTCGTAGTACTCGTCTTCGTCATACTGCCCATTGTCCTCGTAGTACGCATCATCGCCATACGGTCCATCATCGCTGTCCTCATACTGCGCATTTTCTTCATATGGTCCATCTTCGTTGTCCTCATAATACTCGTCTTCGTCATACTGCTCATTGTCCTCGTAGTACTCGTCTTCATCATACGGTCCGTCTTCTTGCTCCTCATAATATGCATCATCGTCATACTGCCCATCTTCGTTGTCCTCATAATACTCGTCTTCAGCATAGTCATCGAAGGTACGGTTGTCGTTGCGGAACATACTGTACACAGAGTAGGCGATCAGTGCGATGACACCTAAGATAGCACATGCCAGAATCACGACAATAGGAGTGCCAAGAAGACTGGAGGTGTCATCGGAGCCGCTCTCCAGATCTGTAGCATCTTCGAGCTCTGTTTCGTCCGTTGTGTCATTGACAATAGGCTCAGTGGGAGGCAGCGCATTGTCAGGAGTTTCCTCAAAAGCAGTGGATTCTGTGACAGGTGATTCGTTGTCGGGTTGTTCCGTCCCTGTCAGCGGTGTTGAGGACACGTAATCAGCTAGGATATATCCCACTGTTTCAGCGTACTTTATTTGATACCAGTTGTCCGCAGTTTTTCCTGTGACCGTAATTTCCTGGCCATACTTCAATGTGCCTATTTTACTGTGTTTTGTCGAGGGACCGCTGCGGACATTCAGACCGTTTTGGGTTGCAGCATAAACCGTACTCTGCATAGGAGTGACTTCGACACTGTTTTGGTCGGACGGTTTGGGATTGGTCGGTTGCTGTGTCGGCGGTGTAGGTTGCGCAGGCGGAGCCGATGTGTCGGATGGATTTTGAACAGGGGGCGGCGCGGGCTGGTTATCCGTGGAGGGATTCTGTACAGGCTGGCTCTCGACAGGCGGGGGGGCTACAGGCTGGCTCTCGACAGGCGGGGGGGCTACAGGCTGGCTCTCGGCAGGCGCACTTGGCGGCGTGCTTTCAGCGGGGGGAGTTTGTACAGGCTGGCTTTCGGCAGGCGCACTTGGCGGCGTGTTTTCAGCGGGCGCGCTCTCTGCTGGGACGCTCTCAACAGGCGCACTTGACGGCGGCGTGCTTTCAGTGGGGAGGTTTTCGCCAGGGGTGCCTTGCGGGGGTGTATCCTGCGTGGGGGAGCTTGCGGTCTGGGCGCTCTCTTCCGCTGCGTATATGGACTGTGGGGGCAGCGGGGTGAGGAGTATTGTAATCGTGACGAACATTATTATTTTTTGCAATACAGTGTTATTCTTGAATATTTTATTCATGTAGGGAATCCTCCTTGCATTCTGGTATTTGGCTTCGGCTGTCATTTCCAGATTTTACAAATTTTTCAACATATAGTTTATAGTATATCATGCCCTGAGAAAAGATTATATATAAAAATTAAATAAAATTTGTGGACATTTAGCTTGACATTTGGATGGAGATTTAATACTATAATTAAATGAATATAATAACTGGATGTCTTGTCCGTGTTACTGGGCAGGGCGCTATCGGGAATCTGCTGAGAGGGCGCGTCCTGACATGTATTTAGACAAAGGTAGTACTGCGTTTATTCGCCCTTTGCTGTAGCGATTACAGTGAAGGGTTTTTCTTATAGTTCTAAATAGATGCCATCAGAAAGGAGAACATTATGAGCAAAGAGTTGGCAAAGACTTATGACCCACATGGTCTGGAAGACAGGATTTACCAAAAATGGCTTGACAAGAAATATTTTCATGCGGAGGTTGACACGAGTAAGAAACCGTTTACGATCGTGATTCCGCCGCCAAATATTACAGGGCAGCTTCATATGGGGCATGCGCTGGATAACACGATGCAGGATATCTTGATTCGTTTTAAGCGGATGCAGGGGTACAATGCACTCTGGCAGCCGGGTACTGACCATGCAAGCATTGCCACGGAGGTCAAGATCATTGAGAAGTTAAAGGAGGAAGGAATCGACAAGCATGACCTTGGTCGGGAGAAATTCCTCGAGCGCGCGTGGGATTGGAAAAAGGAATACGGCGGGCGCATTATCAGTCAGCTCAAGAAGCTGGGATCTTCATGTGACTGGGACAGAGAGCGCTTTACAATGGATGAGGGGTGTAATCAGGCTGTCACAGAAGTTTTTTGTAAAATGCATGAAAAGGGCTACATCTATAAAGGCGCCAGGATGATCAACTGGTGTCCGGTGTGTAATACATCAATCTCTGACGCTGAGGTTGAGTACGAAGAACAAGCAGGGCATTTGTGGCACATCAAGTATCCAGTGCTCAATGAGGATGGCTCGGAATCTGGTGAATATCTGACCTTTGCGACGACAAGACCGGAAACTATGCTCGGTGATACAGCGGTTGCGATTCATCCAGAAGATGAGCGGTATGCCCACTTAAAAGGAAGAAAGCTGCTGCTTCCACTGATGAACCGCGAGATTCCTGTCGTTGAGGACACGTATGTTGACATGGAATTTGGTACAGGCGTCGTGAAGATTACGCCGGGGCATGACCCAAATGACTTTGAGGTCGGCAGAAGACATAATCTGCCCATAATCAATATTATGAATGACGATGCGACCATCAATGAAAATGGCGGTGCGTATGCGGGCATGGAGCGCTATGCGGCGAGAAAAGCCATTGTGGAGGAGCTTGACAGGATGGGGCTTCTCGTGAAGGTGGAGGATTACAGTCACAATGTAGGCACACATGACCGATGCAAGACGACGATAGAGCCGCTTGTGAAGCAACAGTGGTTTGTCAAGATGGATGAGCTGATCAAACCCGCAGTGGAGGCTGTAAAGAATGGTGATATCAAACTGATTCCAGAGAGAATGGACAAAATCTACTATAATTGGACAGACAATATCAAGGACTGGTGTATTTCCAGACAGCTCTGGTGGGGACACCGCATACCGGCATATTACTGCAATGAATGCGGTGAGATTGTTGTCGCAAAGGCGGTGCCGGAGCGCTGCCCTAAGTGTGGAAGTAGTCATTTCACACAGGACCCGGATACATTGGATACATGGTTTTCATCGGCGCTCTGGCCGTTCTCGACACTGGGGTGGCCGGAGAAGACAGCGGATTTGGAGTATTTTTATCCGACGGATGTGCTGGTGACAGGATATGATATCATCTTTTTCTGGGTAATCCGTATGATTTTTTCTGGATATGAGCATATGAATGAAAAGCCGTTTCGGACAGTGCTCTTTCATGGTTTGGTGCGTGATGCGCAGGGCAGGAAGATGTCAAAATCACTCGGCAATGGCATCGATCCGCTGGAGGTGATAGAGCAATATGGCGCAGATGCGCTCCGCATGACGCTGATCACAGGAAATGCACCGGGCAATGATATGCGGTTTTACTATGAGCGGGTGGAGGCGAACCGGAATTTTGCCAATAAGATCTGGAACGCGTCGCGCTTTATCATGATGAATATGGAGGGCAAGGAAGTGACAGCGCCGTCAGCGCTGGAGCCTGTGGACCGCTGGATTGTCTCAAAGCTTAACAGTCTGGTGAGAGAGGTCACAGACAATATGGAAAACTTTGAGCTTGGCATTGCGGTTCAGAAGATTTATGACTTTATCTGGGATGAGTTTTGTGACTGGTATATCGAGATGGTCAAGCCCAGACTATATAATTCAGACGATGCTGAGTCACAGAACGCAGCGCTCTGGACCTTAAAAACTGTGCTGATCGATGCGCTCAAGCTGTTGCATCCATACATGCCGTTTATCACGGAGGAGATCTTCTGCACACTCCAGTCAGAGGAGGCGTCCATCATGATCTCGAAGTGGCCTGTGTACGACGAGGCGCGCAATTACGCAAAGGATGAGAAGGATATAGAGATTCTCAAAGAGGCTGTTCGCGGGATCAGGAATGTAAGGACGGAGATGAATGTTGCGCCTTCCAAAAAAGCGCACGTGTTTGTTGTATCTGAGAAGGAAGATATCAGAGAGACGTTCACCGAGGGAAAACTGTTCTTTGCCTCTCTTGCCTATGCATCTGATGTCACGATACAGGAAAATAAATGCGGGATTGCTGAGGATGCGGTTTCTGTGGTGATACCAAATGCCACAATCTACATTCCCTTCGCAGAGCTGGTGGACTTAAAACAGGAGATCGAGCGTCTGGAGAAGGAGGCAAAGCGTCTGGATGGCGAGCTTTCGCGTGTAAATGGTATGCTCAACAATGAGAAATTTATGTCGAAGGCGCCGGCGTCAAAAATTGCTGAGGAGAAAGAAAAATTAGCAAAATATGTACAAATGAAGGAACAAGTTACAGAACGGCTTGCGCAATTAAGGTAAATAGTGGTACAATAAAGACATAAAGGGGCGGATTATGCCTTTTCGGAGGTGAGCAAGATGGTTAATGTCAAATCTTATGTCAGAATAGCGGACGATAAAACAGAAGCGTGGCTTTACTTGTGTGCGCCCGAGGAAGGCACAAAGTATGAAAAGCCGGAGATTATCAGATACCTTCAGCTAAACGGGGTAGTGGCAGGTATCAATGAGTCGCATGTTGCGGCGATGTGCAAGAAACAAATCTATGAGCGCGAGGTGAAGATTGCAACCAGTGAAAAAGGGGACCCGGGAAGCGCAGGGCGGTTTGAGTTTTTCTTCAGCACAGAGAAGCCAAAGCCTGAGATTCGGAAGGATGGTACAGTAGATTACAGAAGTATGTCTCTGGTACAGAATGTAGAGGAAGGACAACTGCTTGCAATCTACCATCCGGCAGTACAGGGCACTTCGGGAAGAGATGTCACCGGGGCGGTGGAGAAAGTCAATACATATAAGGAATTGAGACCGCTAAGCGGTAAGGGGATCAGCAATGAGGGAGACCCCAATAAATACTATGCGTCAAAGTCTGGCAAGATTGAGTATGATGGTGATAACAAGCTGTCCGTGGTAGAAGTCTATGAGATTCAGGGCGGCTGCGATTATGCCAACAATGCGCTGGTCGATTTTAACGGAGATGTCATTATTCATGGAAATGTTGAGGCTGGTGTCACAGTGCGGGCTGGCAAGAGTCTCACGGTGGAGGGCGTTGTTGAGTCGGCAAACATTTCAGCGGGCGGTACAGTATGTCTCAAGCGCGGAATGCAGGGAGCCGGCAAAGGTGCAATCGTCGCGGGCGGAGATATTTTTACAGAATTTATAGAGTATGCGACGGTCAGCGCTGGAGGAAATGTACAGTCCAACGTTATCCTAAACTCCAAGGTGACTGCGGGAGAGCAAATCACACTTACTGGAAAAAAAGGTCTGATTGCCGGGGGCTATGTACATGCGATGATGGGAGTGAACTGCCAGAACGCGGGAAACATGTCTGAGATCAAGACTGGAATCCATGTGGGTGTAATGCCAGAGATCATGGAACAGCGCATTGCAATGAATGAGGAGTACACAAAATTGAATCAAGAGCTCGATGAAGTGGCAGCAAGGATGGCAAAAATACTGCGTGTCAGACAGCAGACGGGAGAGCTGAGTGAACAGTTACAGGCACATCTAAATGAACTGAAAACGAAAAAGAGCGAGATCTATATCCGGTGTATCAGAACCAAAAAACAGGTTGATGATCTGGAAAGCACGATTTTGAAGTCGAGAGAGGCGAAAATCCGAATCAGCGGAAATATTCATAAAGGTACAGTGATCAGTATTGATGACAATAAGATGATCATTAACCGAGACACAAGTTTTATGGAATATTCTGCGCAGAATGGCGTGATTGTTGGAACCGTGGTGGTTATCTAAGTGTTTTAAAATATAATAGAAAAAGGGTTCGCGGTAAAAGGCGGACCTTTTTTATGCACACGGACGCAGAGAGGAAATAAGCAGCAAAAGTTGCCCGCGTCCGGCGCACAAGAAATATTCAGGAGATCAAAATGAGAGAGCAGATTGCGCAGAGTTATGCAGAAGCAGAGCATTTGTTGGAAGAAATACCAAGGTTTACGCAAAAGAATCCTTTAGAGGACACGAGAGGATTTTATGAATATATACAAAATTGTGAGCATGACAGATATAGTGAGAAGCGCTTGGGGCATATTATCCATGTGGCAGGAACAAATGGAAAAGGGTCTGTGTGTGCGTTTATAGAGAGCATATGCAGGGTGAGCGGTTACAGGACAGCGATGTTTACGTCGCCGCATCTGGTGACGACTAGGGAGCGGTTTTGTATTGAGGGCAGTGTGATTTCCGAGGAAATGTTTGTGGAGGCATTTAACTGGCTGGCTGTCCAGATCGAGCAGTACCGCAAGGTCAAGCCAACGTATTGTCCGACGTATTTTGAACGGCTGTTTTTTATGGGAATCTATGTATTTGCAAGGGCAGAGATTGAGATCACAATACTGGAGACAGGGCTTGGGGGGCGTCTGGATACCACCAATGTAGTCCACAGCCCATCAGTGAGTGTGATCACCGAGATTGGATTGGATCATATGGCTTATCTGGGGGATACAATTGAGAAAATCGCTTCAGAGAAGGCTGGGATTCTCAAGGCAGGAGTGCCTGTCGTATTTTCTGACAGAAAAAGGGCAGCTTCTAATGTAATCTGTAAAAAAGCACAAGAACTTGGCTGCACTTGTTATAACGTGTCGGATAATGACTACAAAATCAATGAAATTCAGAAAAAATTCATTGATTTTTCTGTTGCCAGTCGTTATTATGGTTATGGTAGATTGATTGCGTGCACGACAGCGGTCTATCAGGCAGAGAATGCAGCAGTAGCCATTCGGAGTGTTGAGGTGTTGAAGCATGAACACAGAATGGATAAGATTACAGCGGCATCCATCAGGGAGGGAATCAAAGCAATGCACTGGTCATGCCGCATGGAAGAACTTCGCCCGAACGTGTTTGTCGATGGAGCGCACAATGAGGATGGGATTGAAGCGTTCGTACAGTCTTTGAATCTGGCGCATACTGGAACGTGCGTGCTTATTTTTTCTGCCGTTCATGACAAGCAGTATGAAACGATGATCAGGATGCTCTGCGGTCTTACGATGGTGACAGACTTTGTAGTGACACAGATTCCAGGAGAACGGGGAGCGGATTTGGAGGCGCTTAGGCTGCTGTTTGACAAATATATGGATAAAAGAACACAAAAGATACATACCTGTGAAAAGATCGAGGATGCACTTGCTTTGGGTCTGTCAGTTCGGAGGGATACGGGCAGGATATATATTGTCGGGTCACTGTATCTGGCGGGCATCGTGGAAAGCATTATGGAGGATTATGATGATAGATTTTGAGGAAGAATTGAAAAAATTTCATCCGAGCCTTGAGGTTGAGGATGTCGAGGATGCGATATATAATCAGGATGTGACAGACCTTGCGGATGTGCTGGTCAAGCTGGTAAAAGAATCGAAGGAAGAGTAGGGGAACTTGAGATGTTTTGCTTTAATTGTGGATGTCTGTTGTCAGAGAAGGATTTTTGTACTGGGTGCGGCGCGGATGTAGGGCTGTATAAAAAGATCCAATATGCTGCGAACCGTTTTTATAATGATGCGCTGGAAAAGGCGAGGGTTAGAGATCTGTCAGGGGCAGTTGCAAGCCTGCGGCAATGTCTTAAGCTGAACAAGTATCATACAGAGGCCAGAAACCTGCTAGGACTTGTGTATTTTGAGCGGGGCGAAGTAGTGGCGGCGCTGAGCGAGTGGGTGATGAGTAAAAATATCAGGAGCGAAAAAAATATCGCGAATGATTACATAGATATGATACAGAATAATCCGGGAAGGCTGGATGCGTATAACCAGACCATCAAGAAATATAATATGGCATTAAATTATTGTCAGCAGGACAGTCTTGATCTGGCTGTGATACAATTGAAAAAAGTTATTTCCATGAATTCGAGGTTTGTGCAGGCAAGACAACTGTTGGCGTTGTTATACCTCAAAAATCACGAGTTGGAAAAGGCTAAAAAGGAGCTCGACAAGGCTCTCAGTATAGATGCAAACAATACAATGACGCTCCGCTATCTCAAGGAGGTGGAGGAACAAACGCCTGCCGAGGAGGAGCGCACACGAAAAAAGAAGGAAGCGATCGTCTATCAAAGCGGCAACGAAACTGTGATACAGCCTGTCAATAAAAAAGACAGGTCGAGCTTACAGACAGTAGTCAATATGCTGATCGGTATACTGATCGGCGTGGGAATCGCAAGGTTTTTGATACTTCCGGCGATGATACAGAAGGCGCAGGATGAGGTTAATGTGAAGTACAAGGAGGTCAGCGAGCTGCTTGACGCAAAGACTGTGGAAGTCTCTGAATTGACCGCGCAGATACAAGAGTTGACTCAGGAGAAAGATTCGCTGACCAACAGTTTGACGGAGGCACAGGCGAATAAGGTACAGATACAGGCGAACACAGATTTGATAGAAGCTGTGTTGATGCACATGAATAAGACGGGGGATGAGATGGCGGTTGCGGATGCGCTAGAGAAAATCAGCGATGAGTATCTGCAAAATGAAGCCACGGAGAGTTTTAAGTCACTGTATGCTGCCTTGAAGGGCAGTATAGGAAGGGTGGTTGCAAGAAAGTGCTATGATGTAGGCTATGCAGCATTCCGGGCGGAGGAGTACGAGACCGCGATCAAACAGCTTGAGCGGGCATATGATTATGATCCCACTAATGGCGAAGCGCTGTATAATCTTGGCAATTCTTATAACAAGACAGGAAATCTCGACAAGGCAGTGGAAATTTACGAGCAAGTGATTGAGCTGTTCCCAGGGACTGCGAAGGCGAGAAAATCACAGGGATACATCAAGGAAATTAAAGGTGAGTAGTACACAAAAGAGGACATGCTGTAAGGGCATGTCTTTTTTATGCACACGGGCGTCCCAAGGAACAATGTCAGCAGAAGCTGACGGACGCCCGGCGCGGGAGTAGGGGAAAGGGTTTTCCCCTACTTGATTGCACACGGGCGTCCCAAGGAACAGTGTCAGCAGAAGCTGACGGACGCCCGGCGCGGGAGTAGGGGAAAGATTTTTCCACTATTTGAGTGCACACAGTTAGGGAAGATTTCGATCAAAAGGAGTGAAGGAGGCATATCAATGGAAAAGAAAATGGAAGAGTATGCGATCATTGATGATTATCTGTGTATTAGAATGCCTGGAGAAGTGGACCATCATGGCGCTGCCAGCATCAGGGAATGCGCGGATAGACTGATCTTGGATGACAAGGTAAAAAATATTGTATTTGATTTCGAGAATACCACTTTTATGGACAGTTCCGGGCTTGGGATCATCATTGGAAGGTACAGGAAGATTTCCTGTTTTGGCGGAAAAGTCTATGCGATCAATACGAGTGAGCGCATCGGAAGGCTTTTGAAGGCGTCGGGCATGTCAGCTATTATAGAAATACTGACATGAGGCCCGTAAAAATCATCAATTATGTGGGAGAAAAAGAATGGGAGAGATAAAGATGGAAAATGAGCATATAACAAAGCATGGCAAACAGTATACAGAAAATGATTTTTGTATAGAGTTTGACGCCATATCAGAAAATGAAGGGCTTGCAAGAGTGGTCATCGCTGCGTTTATCGCGAGAGTAGACCCTACGCTCGATGAGGTAGAGGATGTGAAAACAGCAGTGTCAGAGGCAGTCACAAATGCCATCATACACGGTTATGGGGAACAGGGAGGGCGTGTAGTCATGCGTGCACATCTCACGGCAGCAAATGAGTTGTCGGTAGATATCATTGATCAGGGCGTGGGCATCGCCGACGTAGAGCAGGCAATGCAGCCGCTATATACTTCTGCGGCGGCAAATGAACGGTCTGGCATGGGGTTTTCTTTCATGGAGGCATTTATGGATCGACTGGAGGTCGAGAGCAGCATCGGAGAGGGTACGATTGTACATATGTGGAAAAGCTTTGGCGTTGCCGAGCAAGATCTGGTACCCATTTTGCAGGCGGCAGTGTGGAATAGCAGCGGCAGGGTGTGAGCGATGGAGGAGAGAGAACTTTTTATCAGGGCACAGAGAGGAGAAAAAGATGCGATAGAGTTACTATTTGAGAGGAATACAGGGCTGATACACCATGTGGCCAAACGCTTTGTGGGCAGAGGCAGCATCGAGACGGAAGATTTGTTCCAGATTGGCGCAATGGGGCTTGTGAAGGCGATCGAAAAGTTTGATCTGGACTATGGCGTATGCTTTTCTACATATGCTGTCCCCGTCATTATGGGAGAGATCCGAAGATTTCTGAGAGATGACGGAATCATCAAAATCAGCAGGAGCATTAAGGAAAATGGCAGAAGACTTAAGTGGATTCGGGAGGCATTTGTGCAGCGGGAAGGCAGAGATCCAACCATCTCGGAGCTGGCAAAGGAATCAGGCATCGCAGTGGAGGATATTGTCACAGCGCTTGATGCCGGGCGTGAGGTGGAGTCCATCTACAAGACTGTGTATGAGTCGGACGGAAGCGAGGTACTTCTGGTGGACATGCTGGGCAAGGAGGGTGAGAGCGACGAGATTGTCAACAGACTCTTGTTGGACAAGCTGTTAAGCGAGCTGGATGATCGGGAAAAAAATCTGATTCAGCTGCGGTATTTTGAGAACAAGACCCAGATGCAGGTCGCTGGAAAGCTGGGAATGAGCCAGGTTCAGGTAAGCCGCATGGAGAAAAAGGTACTGCTTCGCCTGCGCCAGGCGGCAGCGGTGTAAATTTTTGGAAAGAAATGTGTTTTGTCATCTGCCGGCTATAAAGTTTGGTCCGAAGAATGCCGATATTAGAAGTAACTGGTAATATATTAAATGTATATGAATATACAAATAAAGAAAGGCTGGTATGAAAATGAATGGGATCAATCAAAATTCACTGTTCAACAATATAGGACTTTTTTCAAATCAAACGGCAAATAAGGATGGGGCAGCCTTTATAGGAAATCTTGCAGGTCTCAACAGAAGGGCACAGGGCAGAAGGGCAGCATCAGACAACAAACAGACCAATACGGACAGGGATACATATGAGTACAGCGGGCAGGCGCGTGAGGTGAACGCGGGATACAGCAGACCGAAGAAAACAGAGTCGTCAGAGTACAAACCACTTGACGCGAACGGCATACAGGAAGGTATTGAGCTCAGCGATGCCGCGAAGAATCTGCTGTCAGAGCTTCGAGAGAAGTATGGCAATATGGACATTTCTGTGGCGAAGTGGTCCACAGACGAGGAGCAGGATTACTATGCAGAGAAGTCCGATAAGGAGTACAGTGTGTTGATCAATCCAGAGCTCCTGGAGAAGATGGCGACAGACCCGGCAGCCAGAGAGAAGTATGAGAAGGTTCTCGGCGGCGCTGGAGAACAGTTTGACACCTTGAAGGAAGAGCTTGGTGAGGATGCGGATAAGATCAAGGGATTCAGCATCACCATGGATAAGGATGGAAATGTATCCTATGCAGTGAAGCTCTTAAAGGATATGGAGGCGAACAGCAAGGCGCAGAAGGAGCGGATCAGTGAGAGACGCGCTGAGCGGAAGAAAGAGGAGGAGCAGCGTCAGGAGAGGGTAGTTCAAAAGAAGATAGAGACCGAGAAGGTGGAGGCATCCTCGATTGAGGAGCTGGTGGCAGCGATCAAGAAGAAGCTGCATCCAGAGCAGGCTGAGATCGAGCAGCAGGTAAGTCCTGAGGAAGAACTGTAAATAATCAGATAACAGGAAAAGGCAGGTGATAACACCTGTCTTTTTATTGCCTTTTTATATAGAGATGATATAATATAATACATGGATTGCAAAAACAGGAGGACAAAATGAAGTGAAGATAATAATTGCAGGTGAAGGTAAGGTAGGTGCGATGCTGACAAGGCAGCTCTCGGCGGAGGGGTATGATCTGACGCTGATTGACGCGGACTTAAAAGTTCTCGAATCGACAGAGGAACGATATGATATCATGGGTGTACAGGGGAATTGTGCCTCCATGAAGACATTGGAGCAGGCGGGGGTCAAAGATGCGGATTTACTGATTGCAGTGACAGACGCGGATGAGGTCAATCTGATCTGCTGTATGACAGCCCACGGAATGAATCCCAATCTACATACGATTGCCCGAATCAGAAATCCAGAGTATACGGAACAGATATATAAAATGCGGAGCCTTTTTGCGCTGTCAATGATGATTAACCCAGAGAGACAGGCTGCGATAGAGATCGAGCGGCTGCTGAAATATCCGGGATTTTTGAAGCGTGATACTTTTGCAAAGGGCAGGGTGGAGATTGTTGAGCTGCGTGTGGAGGCAGGGCATAAGCTGTGCAACACGGCGTTAAATGATTTATACAGTATTGTAAAGTGTAAGATTCTGGTGTGTACGGTTATCAGAAATGGCAAAGCAGCGATGCCCGGCGGTGATTTTGTCCTACGCGAAGGGGACAGGATTTTCGTGACAGCACCGACCAATGTGCTTACAATGCTTCTCAAAAATCTTGGCATTATCACGCACAAAGCCAAGCGTGTCATCCTGTGCGGGGGAGGGCGCGTGAGCTTTTATCTGGCTCAGTTGCTATTAAAAAACGGTATCGGTGTGCAGATTGTAGAACAAAATTATGACAAGTGTGTCCAGCTTGCAGACATGCTTCCCAAAGCTTCCATCATTCACGGGGATGCCACAAAGGAGTTTTTGCTGGACAATGAGGGCATTTCGGACTGTGACGCGTTGGTGACGCTCACGGGTGTGGATGAGATGAATATTATTATTTCCTTGTATGGCAGCAGCTGTAAGGTTCCGCAGATTATTACAAAGCTTGGGCGCCTCGAAAATAACACGATATTAGATGCACTGCCTTTGGGAAGTATCATTAGTCCGAAGGAGCTGAGCTGTAATAATATTGTACAGTATGTGCGGGCGATGCAGAATCAGACAGGGGCAGCGCTGACAGTGTATACGATTGCAGACGGACAGGCCGAGGCAGTCGAATTTATGGTAGACCAGTATACGCTTCACTGTGGTGAGCCGTTAAAACAGCTTAAAATCAAGAAAAATGTGCTTGTAGTATGTATTATGCACGGTGCACAGTTAGAGATACCCAATGGTGAATCCAGCTTTGAACGCGGGGATACGGTGATTGTCGTGACTGGCTCTGACAGGGTGATTTATAAGCTGAATGACATATTTGAATAAATAATTGAGGGATAAAAGGGATAAGAACGATTATGAATTATAAGATGATGGGCAGATTTATAGGGCGTATTCTGCTGGTAGAGGCGGTTTTTATGATTCCGGCATTGCTGATCAGTCTGTTCAAACAAGAAGATCGGGCGCGTGTAGGTTTTTTGGCTAGTTTGGGTATCACAATACTGTTGTCCGTGTTGCTGCTAGTGCTTTGCAGAGGCAGCAAGCGAAGCTTTAAGGCAAGAGAAGGGCTTGTCTGTGTCAGCGGCAGTTGGATTGTGATGAGTCTTTTGGGGGCGCTGCCATTTTATATATCAAGAGAGATTCCGTCCTTTCTGGATGCACTGTTTGAGACAGTCTCTGGGTTTACGACGACAGGTGCGTCAATACTGCCGGAGGTGGAAGTGCTCTCCATGAGTATTTTGTATTGGAGGAGCTTCACACACTGGCTGGGTGGTATGGGAGTGCTGGTCTTTGTGTTGGCAGTCGGTATGTTGGGGGAGAGCAGTAAAGGGTTTACGATGCATCTGCTGCGTGCAGAGAGCCCAGGGCCACAGGTAGGCAAGCTTGTGCCAAAGATGAAAAAGACGGCAGAGATTTTGTATCTGATTTATATACTGCTCACTGTGTTGAATATCGTGTTTTTGCTCTTTGGCGGCATGCCGCTGTTTGATGCGGTCTGTACTGCATTTGGAACTGCCGGAACTGGTGGATTCGGTATTAAAAATGACAGTATTGCAGGGTATAGTCCTTATATCCAGAATGTTTGTACGGTATTTATGTTGTTGTTCGGCGTCAATTTTAGCTGTTACTATATGCTTCTACTGCGACAGTTTTACAGTGTGTTCAAGGATGAGGAGCTGCGGCTGTATCTGGGGGTTATCCTTGGAAGTATTGTGCTGATCACATTGAACCTTAAGGGCTTTTATGATACGTTTGAGGAGACACTGCGCCATGCGGCGTTTCAGGTTGCAAGCATTGTGACGACGACAGGATTTGCCACGACGGATTTTGATCTGTGGCCCACCTTCTCAAAAGCGATCATATTGGGATTGATGGTGATTGGCGCGAGTGCGGGCAGCACTGGGGGCGGCTTTAAGTGCGCGCGGGTGCTGATCGTTGTCAAGGGACTTCGGAGAAATCTGCGGCGTGCGATATCACCACAGAAAGTTCAGGTGGTCCGAATCAATGATCATATGGTTGATGAAAAGGTACTGGAGAATACCAATGCCTATTTGTCTGCCTATGTTATCATACTATTTATCAGTTTTCTGCTTGTATCGATTGACCGATTTTCGATCACGACCAACCTCACAGCGGTGCTCTCCTGCTTTAACAATATCGGACCAGGGCTTGAGGCGGTGGGACCTACCTGCAATTTCGGAGATTTCAGCGGACTGTCAAAGATCGTTCTGACCGTGGATATGCTTGCAGGCAGGCTTGAGATCTTTCCAATTTTGATTCTGTTTTCGAGAAGCACATGGGGGCGCCTAAAAGGATAGAAAGGGTTTCGGATGATTCTGTTCGTCAAAGATAAATGCAGGCAAATGGTTTGTCGTGCCCTCCTTCCATACAAGGTGCTCCGGTGGAACATGGAGTGAGAAGCCGCTTTTGCTCTTGATGCGTGTCACATAGTCTGTGATCGAGGTCAAGGGCGTATCAAAAGCCATGCCGTAGATACAGCCGTTGTCTGTTCTGCCAACATGGTGGATGTCGGACCCAGCAGTCATAGTGATATGATGTTCTGCTGCATAGCGGTATGCCATGCGGTTTTGTTCATGGGGATTGCCGCAGTTTGCCACCTCGAAGGCGTCACACTGGTATGGGTGCACATACACTTCGGACAGATACCCCCTTTCTCTAAACGGGTGCGCCTGCACGACGAGACCGCCGTCTGCCTTAATTTTCTGATAGTGGGTGATATGGTCCCATGTTATCATTTCAGGGTGTTTTTTGAGCCAGTGTTTGTCGAGACCGTATACGAGAAATTCATCGCCGTCAAAGCGGCATTCCCATGCGAAAAACACTTTGAGGCCCTGGCGGTCGCCCTCCGCTTTGGCATCCTCATAACCGCTGCAAAAGATGTCCACACGCTCCTCCCAAGGGAGATTTTTGGGAACACAGCAGTTGCCATTAAAGAAGTGATCCGTGACAATAATGCCGTCAAAGCCAAGCTCTTTGTAAAAGGAAATGTATTCACGACCTGCGCTTCGGGCACATGCACTGGCAGCAGTGGTGTGCAGGTGTGTTTCATAAATATAGGACATTGTATAGGTGCCTCCTTTGAATATGAATACGCTATTTGCATTTGTTATTATATCATAAAAATTATAGAAAAGGAATCGACGAAGATATGGAACAAGATCAAACGCCGCTGTTGGATGCAGTCGCAGATTTTATAGAGACAAAGCCAGCATATTTTAGGATACCGGGACATCGGCTGGACAGAGGAATCAGTCCGCGCTGGACAGAGAAGGTTGGACATAAGATTTTTGCATATGATGTGACAGAGACACCGCTTACGGATGATCTACACAGTCCTGAGGGTGCCATCGATGCGGCGCAAAAGCTGCTTGCTGCACTCTATGGCGCAGATGATAGCTTTTTTCTTGTAAACGGAAGTACCTGTGGGAATGAAGCGATGATTTTGAGTGCAGCATTGGAGGGGGAGAAGATCATGATCGCTAGAAACGCCCACAAGTCAGCGATGATGGGCTTGATTCTGTCTGGGGCAAAGCCTGTGTATGTGATGCCGGAGGTTCTTTGCCCGTGGGGGATACAGGGCGCACTCACAGCATCATCTGTCCAAAAAGCATTTGAGCAGAATCCTGACTGTAAGGCGTTGTTTTTGGTGAGTCCGAGTTATTATGGTGTGTGTTCTGACCTCGCTACAATTGCGGAGGTTTGTCATGCGCATGATGCACTGCTGCTGGTCGATGAGGCGCACGGGGGACATCTGTATTTTCATGACAAACTGCCAACTGGAGCGCTTGAAGCGGGGGCGGATCTGTGTGTGCAGAGTATGCATAAAGTGACAGGGGCGCTCACGCAGAGTTCCGTACTGCATTGTAAATATCATGGCGTGGGTGGTGCAGCGTTTGAAAGAATTGCACAGAATCTTCACCTGGTGCAGAGTACAAGTCCGAATTATCTTCTGCTGACATCACTAGACTGTGCACGGTATGAGCTTGCAATGCACGGGAGCGAGATGATGGAGAAGGCGCTTTCGCTTGCGTCGTATGCGCGCGAAAGGATTCAGAATATTGCGGGATTTTGCTGTATGGAGGGAGAACAGCTTGACAGAACACGGCTGGTATTCTCTGCGTGTGAGTTAGGGTTGACTGGTTATGTGCTTGAAAAACTTTTGTATGAAAAGTATGCAGTCAATATGGAGTTGGCGGATGATAAAAATGTGCTTGCCATTGTCACCTATGCAAATGAGCGGGAGGATTTGGATAGGCTGGTGGCTGCGTGTGCAGATATCAGCCAAGGATATGCGATGCAGACAGTTGTGCACAGAAAAAAGGAATCCCTGTCATTTCCACCGATTCCGCAGCAGGTTCTGACGCCGCGGGAAGCTTATTTCTCTAAAACAAAAAAAATCAGTTGGCAGCAGGCAGCAGGGCAGATTTCAGGACAGATGATTGCGCCGTATCCGCCTGGGATTCCAGCAGTTTATCCTGGAGAGCGAATCAGCCAGGAGGTGTGGGACTATATTGAGTGCTTTCGGAGAGACGGGAGGCATTTGCATGGGGCAGACAGGAATGGAAAACTGGAGTTTGTGAATATTGTGGAGAGATAAAATTTAAAAAACAAGAATATCAAGAATTTAATTTTCATGTATAAAAATAACATAGATACAGATAATGACCATGTATAAGAAGATTATTCGAAAGGCATGGTTATTTTTGTGGCAAATGTAGTATTGTATTTAATGGCAAAACAGAATGTGGCATTGACCAAGGCTGATGTGGAATTGAGCGATGTCGCAAGTGTTTACTGTGAGGACGAGACGGTCAGAGCAAAGGCGGGGGCACTCAAAGTACACCGATTCAGACATGATGGGGAGCCGAGAGTGGTCATCAGTGTGTTAAAGATTATCGAGCAGATTACAAAGCTGTGTCCGGGCATCACCGTGGAGAGCATTGGAGAGACAGACATTATCATACAAAAAGCATCGCTGGAGCATGACAAGCCAGAACAAAAATATAGTCCGTGGGCGTACATCAAGATTGCGATTGTGGCACTGATTTGTTTTTTTGGCTCTGCCTTTACCATTATGGCATTCCACAACGATGTCGGGCTGGCGGATGTGCTGAGCCGGATTTACGAGCTGGTGATGGGGGTGGAATCAGATGGATATACAGCGATTGAGATTTCGTACTCCATCGGGCTGGCGCTGGGAATCATTGTATTTTACAATCATGTCGGCGGCAGGCGGCTGACTTCGGACCCGACGCCGCTTGAGGTGGAGATGAGAAACTATGAGCGGGATGTCAATCAGGCAATTGTGCAGATGGCAGACAGGCAAAAACTGGAAGAGGATGTGGATTAGATGGCGTGGAAACTGATATTGCTGTGGATAATGGGTATTAGTTCAGGGCTTATGGTCTCCGCAGGAGTATTTACCGTACTTTTTGTGGTGGGGCTCGTGCCGCGGTTTGCAGGGCGCACGGACACGGCTTGGTGCGAAATCTTTTATGAAGAGTGTCTGATCTTTGGTGCGGTGCTGGCGGATGTGCTCAGTGTTTTTCCGATCAAGGGGTCTCTTGGAAGCAGTCCGAATCTGCTGCTCACTGGACTGCTGGTATTGATTGGCGTGTTTGCGGGCATTTTTGTGGGGTGCCTGTCCATTGCACTCTCTGAGGTGCTTGACGGTATCCCGATATTTGCAAGACGCATACGGCTCAAAATGGGGGTCAGTATCGCGGTGCTGATGGTGGCAGTCGGAAAAATCGCAGGGTCGATTGTCTATTTTGTCAATGGATTTTTTGAAGGGATATAGGGAGGAGAACACGGATGGCATCAGAACAGAAAAAGGAAGCATATCAAGAGTATGTGAAGCAAACTTCACCAAAGACCAATCTGCCGTTACAGATGGGGAAAGCGTTTATCATGGGAGGGTTGATTTGCTGTGTGGGGCAGTTTATCGTCAATATGGCTATAAATCAGTTTGGGATTGAGAAAGATACCGCGGCAGCGTGGTGTTCCATGTTCCTAATTCTCCTGAGCGCGGTACTGACAGGTTTTAATCTGTATGGAAAATTAGTGAAATGGGGCGGTGCAGGCGCGCTTGTGCCCATCACAGGATTTGCAAATTCCGTCGTGGCGTCGGCGATTGAGTACAAGACGGAAGGACAGGTGTACGGGATAGGATGTAAGATTTTCACGATTGCAGGACCAGTAATATTGTATGGTATTTTTACAAGCTGGGGACTGGGACTGATCTACTGGATTGGGAAAATGATGGGGATTTCATGAAGCAGGGGAAGATTTGCCTTCCCCTGCTTCATTTTTTACCGGAAGCTCTTGATCCAGTTGATCAGAGAGTCGTGATATACATTATCGGTGACATCCTTGCGCATCTGGTCGGTGACGGGACCATTTTTCTCCATGATGGCGAGGATTGCTTCCTGAAGTCCAGCTATTTTTCCTTTTTCAAAATCTTGTGAAACGGCAGTTTGTGCAGGTGCCGCTGTCGCAGGCGCGGGAGCTGTTGCTTTGTTTGCAGTCGTCTCTGGCGCGGAGGAAGTGTCAGCCGCAGGTGCTTTCTCTGTGGTTGCGGTCTGCGGAGCACTTGTGCTGTTTTGTGGTGCAGGTTCGACTGCTGCAACCGTCTTAGCTGCATCCTCCACATGAAGCTCGACAGGTGTCACACTGGAGAGCTTGTCAGCAGTCTGGTCGGTGACGGGCAGCCAGATCTCACCGGAGTTTGCTTTCACATTGACGCAGATATTGCCGTTGTCCACACGTATCTTCTGACCGGAGAGTGCGCCGACGTATTCAGCAGCATTTCCGGCTGGCACGGTCATTGTGAAGTCGCTGTCATCATTATTGACGGTGACAACGACACTCTCTCCCTCAAAGTTTCGTGAAAAAGCATACTGGCGGTTCATGAGTTTGAGTTCCCTGTAATCGCCGTAGGACAGTGCCTTGGACTGTTGTCTGGTGCGTCCCAGTGCGGCGATGAGCGCTGTGAAGGAGTTGTCAGTCAGCGCGTTCTTATAATCTTCGAGATTCAGTGCAGGCCGCAAGGAAGCGTCGGAGAACTTTTCTTTCTTGCCCTCAATGCCAAACTCTGAGCCATAATATAATGAAGGAATACCCGGCAGTGTGTACATGAGGATATGCACTGGTGTAAAGTGGGCTTTGTTGTTGAGCTTGGTGTAGATGCGCTCTACATCATGGTTGTCCACAAAGTTGTAGAGCTTGAAGCCGTTCGGGTTGCTGCTGCCCATCTCGTACAGGCGCTTTACGGTGTGTGCGATCTCAAAGAAATTGTGGTCATTATTTCCAGAATACAGTGCTTTGTGAAGCTGGTAATTTGTGACAGAGTGCAGGGTGCCTTCGTTGACCCAGCGCGAGTAGTCACCGTGGATAACTTCCCCCATCAGCCAGAAGTCCGGCTTGACTTCGTTTGCGACATGGCGCAGCGCCTTCATGAAATCGAAATCAAGCACGTCCGCTGCGTCAAGACGGATGCCGTCCACGTCAAATTCGCTGACCCAGAAGCGGACAACATCACAGATATAGTCCTTCACGGCAGGGTTGCGCTGATTGAGTTTGACGAGCAGGTTATAACCGCCCCAGTTCTCATAGCAGAAGCCGTCGTTGTACTCATTGTTGCCGCCAAAGTTCACGTTGCAGTACCAGTCTCTGTACTGCGAGCTTTCGCGTTTTTCTTTGATGTCTTTAAATGCAAAGAAATCACGTCCCGTGTGGTTGAACACGCCGTCAAAAATCACTTTGATGTCTTTTTTATGGCATTCTGCCACGAAATTTTTCAGATCTTGATTGTCGCCAAGGCGGCTGTCGAGCTTTTTGTAGTCTGTCGTCTCATAGCCATGTCCGACAGATTCAAACAATGGTCCGATATAGATGGCGTTACAGCCAATGCTTTTGATGTGGTCAATCCAAGGCAGCAGTGTATTTAACCGATGCTCCGGCTCCCCATAAGCGTTTTCCTTGGGCGCCCCTGTCAGTCCCAAAGGATAGATGTGATAAAAGATAGCCTCATCGTACCAAGCCATTTTTAGATCCCCCTTTATATCTCGTATTTTTAAATATAGTGATAACTGCGGTCGGTATTTTGGGCAGTTATGTGTTTTGACACTTTAGTATATCATATAAATGAAGATTGGTCAAAAATTTAATCACAAAAAAGTGGACGGTTGGTTTTTCTTGAAATAGAAATCTGTATAGGCTATACTATATTTAAAGAAGGAGAGCAGAATGGAAGATACAAAAATACAATGGCACGCGGCGTTTGTGTCAGCGATGAACTTGGAGCTGGCACGGAATAGGTCAGATTTGATATACCATAAGGAATATAACCTGAATACAAAACCATTGGAAGTGGATTTATTGGTCATCAAGAAGGAAACGGACATACAGATCACAAATGAAATCGGAAAACTGTTTCGAGGACACAATATCGTGGAATATAAGTCACCACTGGACCATCTGAATATAGATACATTCTATAAGGCAGGTGCATATGCAAGTCTGTACAAGTCATATGGAAAAACAGTGGATGCCTGTAAGGCTGATGATATCACAGTGACGCTGGTCCGCGAAGGCAGACCCACAGGGCTGTTTGAATACTTCAAAGAACATGACATAGCGTTTACCAATCCATACCAAGGAATATATTATGTAATGGATGCGGTCTTATTTCCAACGCAGGTTATAGTCACGAGAGAATTGAATACAGAAGGACATGTATGGCTAAAAGCTCTGTCTGGTCAAATGAAAAAAGAACAGATGAGAAGTCTGCTTGAAAAGATTGAGAAGCTGAGTCAAAAATTGGACAGGGAACTTGCAGATTCAGTGTTGCAGGTGAGTATCAGTGCAAATAAACAGGTTGTGGAAGAACTGAGAGGAGATGAAACTATGTGTCAGGCATTATTGGAGATAATGGAACCGGAGATCAATAAGATTAAGGCAAATGTCAAAGAGGAAGTCACAAGAGAAGTCACGAGAGAAGTAACGAAAGAAGTAACGAGAGAAGGAATAAGAAATACGATAATGGCGTTAAGGGAGTGTGGACAGCCAGAGGAGGTTATAAAACAGATTATCAGTAAGGCGTATCATATCTCAATTCAGGAAGCGGAGAATTATGAGGCAGATTTGTGGGAGAGCTAAATGGATATCGCGTCTGATTTTAATAGTCGAAAGAGGTATATCAAATCACAGTGTAATGAAAAAGGACTGTAAGCCACAGTCCTTTTTCATTTGAAATCTTTCCTATTTTCTAGTCAATTTCTGCTGTTTTATCCCGAACTTCGCTGTGAAGTTGCTGTAAGGATTTCACGTCCGCATTTCCGTTTTTCTTGATATACAGAATACCCTTCGCGGTGGCTCTTGCCCCAGCGAGGGTGGTCATATAGGGAATCCGCGCCTTGATTGCAGCTTTTCTGAGATAGCTGTCATCATGGACACTGTCCTTGCCGACAGGAGAGTTCACGATGAGATCAATCTTACCGTTGGTGATCAGGTCAAGGACATGCGGGCGGCCTTCGTGGAGCTTTTTGACAGGTTCTGCCTCGATGCCTGCCTCGGAGATAGCTTTGTATGTTCCGCTGGTAGCGATAATCTCAAAGCCTGCTTCTTTAAAGAGCTGCGCAATCTCGACAACTTCAGGTTTATCCTTGCTGTTGACGGAGATTAAGACGGTTCCACTAAGCGGTAACTGGGTCTGTGTCGCCTCCTGCGCCTTGTAGAATGCTTCTCCGTAGTAGGGTGAGAGCCCTAAAACTTCGCCGGTCGAGCGCATTTCCGGTCCGAGGACAGGGTCCACTTCTGGGAACATGTTGAACGGAAATACAGCCTCCTTGACACCATAGTACGGAATGTCCTTCTCCTTTAACGTGGGAACTGGTGAAGGGCGCGAGGTAATCTCGGCGGTAATGATATCTGTCGCAAGCGGCACCATGCGGATATTGCATACCTTGGAGACAAGCGGCACGGTGCGCGACGCGCGCGGGTTGGCTTCAAGCACATAGACTTTGCCTTTCTCGATGGCGTACTGCATGTTCATCAAACCTTTGACATGCATCTCCTCAGCGATTTTCTTGGTATATTCTTTGATGGTCGCCACGTTCTCCGCTGAGATGTGTACCGACGGGATAATGCACGCAGAGTCGCCGGAGTGGACGCCCGCAAGCTCAATGTGCTCCATGACGGCTGGGACAAAAGCATGTGTGCCATCGCTGATGGCGTCTGCCTCACACTCAAGAGCATGGTTCAGGAAGCGGTCGATCAAAATCGGTCTGTCAGGGGTCACGCCGACAGCAGCGTTCATGTAGCCTGCCATGCTCTCATCATCGTAGACAACTTCCATGCCGCGGCCGCCAAGCACATAGGAGGGGCGTACCATGACAGGATAGCCGATCTTGCCGGCGATTGCCAGTGCCTCCTCGACAGTCGTTGCCATACCTGCTTCGGGCATTGGAATACCTAATTTATCCATCATGGAGCGGAACAGGTCGCGGTCCTCTGCCAGATCAATGACAGAGGGCGGTGTACCAAGGATTTTTACGCCGTTTTGCTCGAGCTCTGAGGCGAGGTTTAACGGCGTCTGACCGCCAAACTGCGCGATGACGCCGAGCGGCTTCTCCTTGTGATAGATGCTGAGTACATCCTCTAGCGTCAGCGGCTCAAAGTAGAGCTTGTCGGAGGTATCATAGTCGGTTGAGACTGTCTCAGGATTGCAATTGACAATAATGGTCTCGAAACCAAGCTCCTTTAGGGCAAGAGAGGCGTGAACGCAGCAGTAATCGAATTCTATGCCTTGTCCAATACGGTTTGGTCCGCCGCCCAGAATCATAATCTTTGGCTTGTCTGTGTGCACAGGATTCTTGTCCGATGCATTGTAGGTAGAGTAGTAGTACGCGCTGTCGGGTGTGCCGCTGACATGGACGCCCTCCCACGCTTCCTCCACGCCAAGTTCAAGCCGCCTGTTGCGGATAAGTTCTTCCGGGATTGCCAAGATCTGACTCAGATACTTGTCGGAAAAACCATTTTTCTTTGCGGAAATCAGTGCTTCGTCGGAAGGAAGTGCCCCCTTGGACTGCGCGAGTGCTTCCTCCTCCTCGACAAGCTCCTGCATCTGTTTTACAAAATAGTGTTTTACTTTGGTAATGTCAAAGATCTCGTCCACAGTGGCGCCTTTGCGCAGTGCTTCATACATGATAAAATGGCGGTCACTAGAGGGATGTGCCAGCATGAGCAGCAGTTCCTCTTTTGATTTTGCGTCATAATCCTTCGCGTGTCCCAGCCCGTATCTGCCAGTTTCAAGACTTCGGATTGCTTTCTGGAACGCTTCTTTGTAGGTTTTGCCGATGCTCATGACCTCACCGACAGCGCGCATCTGTGTGCCGAGCTTGTCCTCGACACCCTTGAATTTCTCAAATGCCCAGCGCGCGAATTTGATTACAATATAGTCGCCGCCGGGTACATACCGATCGAGCGTGCCATATTTGCCGCACTCGATTTCCTTTAGCGTCAGTCCTGCGGCGAGCATGGCGGAGACGAGTGCGATCGGGAAGCCCGTCGCCTTGGAGGCGAGTGCGGAGGAACGGGAGGTTCTGGGATTGATTTCGATCACGACAATGCGGTCTGTGACAGGGTCATGGGCAAACTGTACGTTGGTGCCGCCGATGACTTTGACAGAGTCCACGATGCGGTAAGCCTGCTCTTGCAGCCTTTTTTGCAGCTCCTCGGAAATAGTGAGCATGGGGGCAGAGCAGAAGGAATCACCGGTGTGTGTACCCAGCGGGTCAATGTTTTCAATAAAGCATACAGTAATCATGTTCCCATCTGCATCCCGCACAATTTCCAGCTCTAGCTCTTCCCAGCCCAGAATAGACTCTTCCACAAGCACCTGACCGACCAGACTTGCCTGTAGGCCGCGCGCGCAGACCGTCTTTAATTCCTCTTTGTTGTATACAAGTCCGCCGCCTGCACCGCCCATGGTGTAGGCAGGGCGCAGCACGACAGGATATCCAAGCTTGTCCGCGATGGCAAGCGCTTCCTCGACACTGTAAGAAACCTCGCTTCTTGCCATCTCGACACCGATGGCATCCATGGACTTTTTGAATTCAATGCGGTCCTCGCCGCGCTCGATGGCATCGACCTGCACGCCGATCACCTGCACGTGGTATTTGTCGAGAATGCCCTCCTTAGCAAGCTCAGAACATAAATTCAAACCAGACTGACCGCCGAGATTAGGAAGGAGTGCATCGGGGCGTTCTTTTGCGATGATCTGTTCCAGACGGTGCACATTTAAGGGTTCAATGTAGGTCACATCTGCGATTTCGGGGTCTGTCATGATCGTTGCGGGATTTGAGTTTACCAGAACGATCTCATATCCAAGTTTGCGAAGCGCCTTGCATGCCTGTGTTCCAGAGTAGTCAAACTCACATGCCTGCCCGATAATGATCGGACCGGAGCCGATGATCAGAACTTTGTTGATATCATTTCTTTTTGGCATATATATCTCCTTTATTTCCTATTTTCATAAAAAATGAATAAAAATGAGTTTACACGAGTGCATATCCAGCTTCAAAGGCTGCCTTGTTGAGCTCAATGGTTTTCGGCGGTACAGTGTTCTCAATGACTTCGAGCCACTGCTTTTTGTCAAAGTCCATACGCTTTGCGGCAACGCCGATTATGATGGTGTTGAATATTTTTGCATTTCCGAGCTTTTTGGCTTCCGCCATCGCATCGACAGCGACAACATTGTGTTCTTTTTTTAGCGTTTCAATGATATTTTCTGGATACTGTGCGGCGCCAGTCACAACGGTGATCGGGTCAATCCGCTGGTCATTGATGATGATAACGCCGTCCTTTTTTAGAAAATGAGCGTAGCGCAGCGCTTCTAGCCGCTCAAAGGCGATCAGCACATCCGCCTGTCCTTCCTCCACGATGGGCTCTGCCACAGCATCACCATAGCGGACGAAGGTGACAACGCTTCCGCCGCGCTGTGCCATGCCGTGCACCTCAGAGAGCTTGACATCATAGCCCGCTTTCGTGATGATGCCGCCAAGAATGCGGCTTGTGAGCAGTGTACCCTGACCGCCTACACCGACAATCATAATATTTTTTGTAGTCATAAAAAATCCTCCTATTCTACGCGCTCAATAGCTTCGAATTTGCAGCGTTTCATACACAAGCCACAGCCGTTGCACATGGTGTCGTCGATTTTGACAGTTCCGTCCTCGTTCTGAGTGAGAGCAGGGCAGCCGGGAATGAGGCACATGCCGCATTTCTTACATTTTTCAGGAAGAGCGATGCATTTTGCCTTGGTAGCCTGTGACTTTAGGAGGGCACAGGGAGCGCAGACAATCAGGACAGACACTTCGTCGCGGGCAACTTCACGCTTGACAAGCGTTTCGAGCGCTTCGATATCAAAGGCGTCAACTTCATATACGTGTTCTACGCCGATGGCTTTACATAAGTGATAGAGACTGATGGCTTTCGTCTCCTTGCCGTTTAGCATTTTTCCAGTCGCGGCGTGGTCTTGATGGCCTGTCATGCCGGTGGTGGAATTGTCGAGGATCAGCACAGTGCCGGTCGATTGATTGTAAACCATATTCATCAGTGAATTGACACCCGTGTGCAGGAAGGTGGAGTCGCCGATCAGTGCAACCCAGTTCTTGATATAGTCCTTTCCCTTTGCTTTTTCCATGCCGTGCAAAGTTGAGATAGAGGCGCCCATACATACCGTGGTGTCAATAATATTCAATGGAGAAACCGCTCCGAGCGTATAGCAGCCAATATCGCCGGCACCGTGAATGCCGAGTTTTTTCAAAACGGAGAAGGTGCTGCGGTGCGGGCAGCCGGGACAGAGGATTGGCGGACGCGCTGGCACCTGTGCAGGTGCGGCTGTCTCAATCTCCATACCAAGAACGCGCTCGCGAATCATGTTGGCGCTGTACTCGCCTTGAAGGGTGAACAGCTCCTTGCCGATACAGTCGATACCCCATGATTTGACCTGTTCTTCGATCAGGGGTTCAAGCTCCTCAAAGATATAGAGCTTTTCTACTTTGGAGGCAAAATCTTCAATTAATTTTCTGGGAAGAGGATGCACGAGTCCAAGCTTTAGCACGCTGGCATTTGGCATTGCCTCCACGACATATGTATAAGGAATGCCGCTGGTGATAAAGCCGACAGCAGTATCCTTGTAGATTGCTTTATTGACCGCAAAATCACAGGCGTCCTCCGCCATCTGTTTTAAGCGGTTCTCCACATGAACGTGGCGTCCTTTGGCGTTGGCTGGCATCATGACATTCTTGGCAGCGCAGCGCTCGTAGGGCTTATCGGGAATTTCTTGGCGTGGTTCAAGGGTGACAGGACCCTGTGAGTGGGCAAGCCTTGTGGTGGTGCGTATCATAACAGGTGTATCGTATTTTTCACTGTACTCAAACGCAAGCTTTGTGAAATCTTTGGCTTCCTGTGAGTCGGAGGGCTCTAACACTGGAACCTGTGCGACACGTGCCACACAGCGGGAGTCCTGTTCATTTTGAGAGGAGTACAGACCGGGGTCATCTGCCGCTGCGAGGACCAGTCCACCATTTGCGCCGATGTAGGACACGGTGTAGAGGGGGTCGCTTGCCACATTGACACCGACCATTTTCATAGATGCCATAGCGCGCACGCCGCTGATGGAGGCACCGATGGCAACCTCCATGGCAACTTTCTCGTTCGGAGCCCACTCTGCGTAGATTTCCGGGTATTTTACGATATTTTCACTAATTTCGGTGCTGGGCGTTCCGGGGTACGCGCTAGAGACCTTGACGCCGGCTTCATAAGCACCGCGGGCAATCGCTTCATTGCCCAGCATGATTTTGGTTTCGCTCATTTGTTGATTCCTTTCTTTTCATTGTATAATATTATAGTCAACACACCAACCTCTATGTCGCGGCTTTGCCGCGACTCAAATCCAGATGAGAAATGCCGTATTTCAGGCATTTCTCGGTGTGAGACATAGTACTTCTCCACGAAACAGCCTTTGCTGTGAGCGGAAACTGCCGTAGGCAGTTAGAAGTACTTCTCACACTAATAACTATGATAGTGAAAAAATTAAGTTCCGTCAATTTATTTTGCAAAATTTACAAAAACTTCTGTAATGAAATGTTGGCAAATAACCGCACACCTGTATTGCAGGAAAGGGAAAAGTAGTTATTGTTCACAGGTCAGGAATGCGCTGAACTGCGCATTCCTTAAAAAACGTACAGCATGAAGAGCAAAAATCCATTTGCGAAGCAAATTTTGAACGGATTTTGCCTGTTACTGGAACGGAGTGAACAGTAACACAAAGTAAGAATGACACCATAAAGATGTTAAAATAGGGTTTACTTCGATGCTTTAAAATGGCATAATGTGTATGGATAAGCTGCACGGCGGCAATATATAAAAAGTATGAAAAAGGAGAACAACGATGCCGATTACGGACATATTAGAGAGAAACTGCAAATTATACGGAAATGACATTTGTCTTGTGGAAATCAACCCGGAAATCAAGGAGACGCGGCGGGTTACATGGAAAGAATATGAGCTGATGGAGCCAAACCCGGTGACACATTACCGTCGGGAAATCACATGGAGTGTGTTTAATGAGAAGGCGAACCGCTTTGCCAATCTGCTGCTTGAGCGGGGAATCAAAAAAGGGGACAAGGTGGCAATTCTTTTGATGAACTGCTTAGAGTGGCTTCCGATTTATTTTGGTGTCCTAAAGACAGGAGCGCTTGCGGTGCCGCTCAATTTCCGCTATGCACCGGAGGAGATCGAATACTGCCTGAATCTAGCGGAGGCAGATGTTCTTGTGTTTGGACCGGAATTTATCGGGCGCGTGGAGGAAATCGCAGAGAGTATCAGCAAGAAACGCTTGTTATTTTTTGTCGGGGACAGTTGTCCAAGCTTTGCGGAGGATTACAACAGCCTCACGGCGAACTGTTCCAGCCAGACACCGATGATCGCGCTCACCGACGCCGATTATGCCGCGATTTATTTTTCGTCAGGCACGACAGGATTTCCCAAGGCGATCTTACATAATCATGAAAGCCTGATGCATTCGTGCAAGGTGGAGCAGAATCATCATGGGCAGACCAAACAGGATATTTTTCTGTGCATTCCGCCGCTGTATCACACTGGTGCCAAGATGCACTGGTTTGGCAGTTTTCTGGAGGGCGGAAAAGCAGTGCTGTTAAAGGGAACGAAGCCGGAGTTTATCTTAGATGCTGTCTCGAAAGAAAAATGTACGATTGTGTGGCTTCTGGTGCCGTGGGCGCAGGATATTCTCGATGCGGTTGATCGGGGCGATGTCAGGCTGGAGGAGTATGAACTTTCACAGTGGCGATTGATGCACATCGGTGCACAGCCCGTTCCGCAGAGTCTGATACAGCGCTGGAAAAAGATTTTCCCGCACCACCAGTACGATACGAATTATGGACTGAGTGAGTCCATCGGACCGGGCTGCGTGCATCTTGGCGTCGAGAATATTCATAAGGTTGGGGCGATCGGCAAAGCGGGCTATGGCTGGCAGGTGAAGATTGTCGGCGAAGATGGCAGTCAGGTGCCGCGCGGCGAGGTCGGAGAACTCGCAGTGAAGGGACCCGGTGTCATGACCTGTTACTATAACGATGAGCAGGCGACAAACGAGGTGCTGCGCGATGGCTGGCTGTACACAGGCGATATGGCACAGGAAGATGAGGACGGTTTTATCTTTCTGGTGGACCGCAAAAAGGATGTTGTCATCAGCGGCGGTGAGAATATTTATCCTGTCCAGATCGAGGATTTTCTTCGCACAAACAATAAGATTAAGGATGTGGCGGTAATCGGAATCCCGGACAAGCGTCTCGGAGAGATAACGGCTGCTATCATAGAAATCAAGGAAGGCATGGACTGTACGGAGGAGGAAATCAATGCATTTTGCACGAAGCTGCCGAAATACAAGCGTCCGCGCAAAATCATCTTTGCAGACATACCAAGAAATCCGACGGGCAAGATTGAGAAGCCGAAGCTCAGGAAGGTTTACGGCGGCGAGAGTCTCGTGGCAGCACAGAACAAGTCATAAAAACAGATGTTATTGGAGAATATGAGATGGATTTATTTGAGTATATGAGCAATACCGCCAAGGAGAAGGAATCTCCCTTGGCGGCAAGACTCCGCCCTGCGACTTTGGAGGAGGTTGTGGGGCAGTCACATATTATCGGGAAGGATAAGCTTCTGTACAGGGCAATCAAGGCAGATAAGATCAGCTCTGTTATTTTTTATGGTCCACCCGGAACAGGCAAGACGACGCTGGCGAAGGTGATTGCCAATACGACAAGCGCTGAATTTACGCAGATCAACGCGACAGTTGCCGGCAAGAAGGATATGGAGGCGGTTATCAGCAAGGCAAAAGAAACGCTTGCTATGTATGGGAAACGCACGATATTATTTATTGATGAGATTCACCGCTTTAACAAAGGCCAGCAGGATTATTTACTGCCGTTTGTGGAGGATGGGACCATTCTATTCATCGGCGCCACGACAGAGAATCCATATTTTGAAGTGAATGGGGCGCTGATCTCGCGGTCGATTGTCTTTGAATTAAGACCGCTGGAGAAGCAGGATATCAAGGAGTTAATACGGCGGGCAGTGTATGACAGCGAGAAAGGCATGGGCAGCTATGATGCCGAGATTGATGAGGAGGCGCTGGAATTTCTGGCGGAGCTTTCAGGCGGCGATGCAAGACATGCGCTGAATGCCGTGGAACTTGGCGTCATGACAACAGACAGGGGCGCAGACGGCAAGATTCATATTACAGTGGAGGTGGCGCAGGAGTGCATTCAAAAAAGACGTGTGTTATATGACAAGAATGGTGATAACCACTACGATACAATATCTGCATTTATCAAAAGTATGCGTGGTTCCGACCCAGATGCGGCCGTGTACTATCTGGCAAAGATGCTCTATGCGGGCGAAGATGCGGCGTTTATTGCAAGGCGTATTATGATTTGTGCGGCGGAGGACGTGGGCAATGCGGACCCGATGGCGCTCAACGTGGCGGTGAGTGCGTCTCTTGCGGTGGAGCGCGTCGGTCTGCCGGAAGCACAGATCATTCTTGCACAGGCAGTTTCCTACGTGGCGTGTGCACCCAAGAGCAACGCGGCGTGCGTGGCAATTTTTGCAGCGAAGGAAGAGGTTCAAAAAACGGGGAACCTGCCTATTCCGACGCATTTGCAGGATGCGCATTACAAAGGCGCGGCGAAGCTGGGACATGGGACAGGATATAAATATGCACATGATTACAAAAATCATTATGTAGAACAGCAGTATCTTCCGTATGAATTGACGGGAAAGACGTTCTATGAGCCGTCGTGGAACGGTTATGAGGCGAAGATCAGAGAACATATGAAGCGGCTGAAAGAGGAGGCGCTTTAGATCAGCTCCTCCATTAAATATTTGTAGATTTGTTCATTTTTCTGATACCAGTTCTCACAGATGGTCTCTGCCATATCCTCCGCGGGAACAGAAATCTTGATATTGACCAGTTCGATTTCTTTTTCGCGGGCGATCAGTTCTGCCTCGTACTCACCGGAAGTCGCTTTGTAGTATTTGGCGGTGATGGAGGCTTCGTTTTTGATTTCAAGGTGTTTTTCGGATAAAAAGGTATCAATGTCACCGATGATGGCATCACCGATTCGGTTTCCAAAGTAAGAAAGTGTATTGCGTCCTTCCTCGGTAATGGAAAAGAAGGTACGGTTCATCGAGGCGTCTGTCTTGATCAGCTCCGCGTCCTGAAGGTCCGAGATGACTTGCTGTAGGGTGAGGAAATTTGTGTATTCTTTTTCGAGGATAAATCCGCTGATCTGAGAGTAGGTGAGTTTGAACTTCACCTTGTCGAGCATATAGAGCACAATTAATTTATAGAGCGTTAAGGGGTCTTGGGTCATATTGTTGTCACGCCTTTCTTACAGGGGGCAGATATCACGCCCTGAATGTTATGAAATTTTATGTCTGCCAGCATCTCGACTGCCATGTGCCGCGCCGCTTCATCTCCTGATGAAGTGTATTGAGGACAAGCCTCTTGTTCAGGCTCCACAGAGGCGCAAGGAGCAGGTCTTTGGGACCATCACCTGTTACGCGGTGTATCACCATATCTGGGGGCAGCACCTCCAGGCAGGAGATGATGATATCAATATACGCCATCATGTCAAGAATTTCAAAGGTTTTTTTCTCGTATAATTCGACTAAATCCGTGTTTTTTAAAATGTGTAACAATTGTAATTTAATCCCTGTGACGTTGATTCTGGCAAGAAATCGGCAGGTTTCAAGCATCATGGGCTTCGTCTCGCCAGGAAGACCGATAATGACATGTGTTATCACTGGAATGGAGATTTTTTGCAGTTGTTTGACGGCATCCTCAAAGACGCTGAGCGGATAGCCGCGGCGTATAAGGGTGGCAGTGTGTTCATGAATCGTCTGTAGCCCGAGTTCTATCCAGATAAATTTGTCGGTATATTCTCTGTTTAGGCGGTCAAGCAGCGCGAGGATATCGCTGCCGAGACAGTCTGGTCTGGTTGCGATGGAGATGCCAACGACCGTGGAGTTTTCAAGCGCTTCCCGATAAAGCGCCTCAAGTGTTGGAACCGGCGCATAGGTGTTTGTATAGGACTGAAAGTATGCGATGAAGCGTTCGCCAACCTTTTTGTCGCGAAAATACTTTTTACCCTGTTCGAGCTGGCGTGCAATGGAGGTGCCTTTGGCGGCAAAGTCGCCGCTTCCACCTGCACTGCAAAAAATGCAGCCCCGGACACCGCATGACCCGTCCCGGTTTGGGCAGGTCATGTTGGCGTCAAGGGCAATCTTGTAGATTTTCTCGCCATATTTTCGTTTGAGTTCGTAGTCGAGTGTGTGATACGGTTTGTCGTTCCAACGCATGTTTATTTGACAATATGCGACTTGACCGCCTCTGCGACAAGCTCTGCGACTTTCGGGTTAAAGGCTTCTGGCATGATATTGTCCTCGGAGAGCTCATCATCCGGCACAAGCCCTGCGATGGCATTGGCGGCAGCAAGCTTCATTTCTTCTGTGATCTGTGTGGCGCGTCCCTCGAGCGCTCCCTTGAAGATGCCGGGGAAGGCGACCACGTTGTTGATCTGATTCGGAAAATCGCTTCTGCCTGTACCGACGATGCGTGCACCTGCTGCCTTTGCCACATCTGGCATGATTTCCGGGGTTGGGTTTGCCATCGCAAAGAGGATGGCATCGGACGCCATAGACTGTACCATCTCAGGTGTCACGATATGGGGCGCGGACACGCCGACAAAGATATCTGCGTTTTTCAGTGCGTCGGCAAGGGAGCCTGTCTCGTGGTTTGGATTGGTGATCTTTGCCATTTTTTCCTGCATCCAGTTGAGTCCCTCGGTGGAGGTGGAGACGATGCCAACCTTATCGCACAGAATCACGTTTGTAAAGCCGTAGGTCAGCAGCAGCTTTGTGATGGCGACACCTGCGCTGCCAGCTCCGTTGACAACGACTTTGCAGGCTTCTTTTTGTTTGCCGACAACTTTGAGGGCGTTGATGATGCCTGCGAGGACAACGATGGCGGTGCCATGCTGGTCATCGTGAAAGACTGGAATATCCAAAGCCGCCTTTAGACGCTCCTCGATCTCAAAGCAGCGCGGCGCACTGATATCCTCGAGGTTGATGCCGCCATATGCTGGCGCAAGCCATGTGACGGCTTTGATGATTTCCTCTGTATCCTGCGTGTCCAGGCAGATGGGCACTGCATTCACGCCGCCAAATTCCTTGAAAAGCACCGCTTTGCCCTCCATGACGGGCATTGCGGCGTAAGGACCAATATTGCCAAGGCCGAGCACCGCACTTCCGTCAGACACCACGGCGACGGTGTTTGCTTTCATCGTGTACTGGTAGGCGGCTTCCTTGTCCTTAGCAATCACTTTGCAAGGCTCTGCAACGCCTGGGGTGTAGGCGAGTGAGAGCGCCTCCCTTGACTTGACAGGGGTTTTTGAGATGGTTTCGATTTTGCCGTTCCACTCCTTGTGGAGCGCCAATGCTTTTTCTTGTGTGGTCATTTCAGCTGACATATATAAATTCTCCTTTTAAAATCTGTATTTTCAGAACCTTCTTATACTTTATAATAAATCTTTCAAAATCGCAATAAATTCTTCTTTCTATTTTGTGAAAAATGAGTTATAATGTTACTGTTCAGACAGGAATTAGCATTGACTGCTAAGGACAGCTTACATGTAAAAATCCTTTGCGCTGCGACAACTGCATGGATTTTGCTTGTTGCTGGAACAGCAACGCGATAGAATAAAATCAACAAGTACTTAGAACATAATAAAATCTTTGGACTACATCTGCTTCATGACAGCATTTCATAATGTTTTCCGTATAAAAATATTGATATTGACGAAATCGGTGCGCTATATTACATTTTTGCGCGGCTGCGCAGGGATGTGATGGACCTGATACAAAAGAGGTAATAGATGAGGTTTGTGATAGATGAGATCGAGGTTCAGATGTGCGTAACCTACGTGACTGGGAGAACGACAGTTGGTACGATCAAGGGAGTGTGGCATGATGCACAGGCGCCGTTGATCGGTCAGCACTATCATATTGAGCTGAGTATCTATGCGCCTGTTGATGTTGACATATCAGGTTTGGGGCGTTCGAAAAGGCAATGCCCGCTAGTGCATTTTGATGGTCAGGATGTACTTTTTCACGGAATTTGTGAAGATATTGATGAGACAGTTTATTATGTGCGTTTTGATTTGGACTGGCTTGAGATGATTGAGATTAAGGAGCTTGCTGTGTTATATACAAAAGGGGAATTCATGTCATTTTCGGCAAGATATTATTTCATAGAAATATATCCTTATACGATATGATAGAGATAGGGAAAGACGATCGCAAATTATGCTGTCATTGGAAATGAGCCTATTTTTGCATTGCGGGTAAGCAGGATTAAGTGGCATATATAAAGGAAGCTATCGATGGAGTATAATAAATTAGTAAGAGACAGAATACCAGAGATCATTGCAGCTCAGGGTGAAAAACCTATGATTCGCGTGATGGATGACAAAGAATATCGTATCAGCTTAGAGAAAAAATTAGATGAAGAAGTTGCAGAATATCATGCGAGCAAAGAACTAGAAGAGCTTGCAGATATATTGGAAGTAGTCTATGCGCTGTGCAGCGCACAAGGACATTCTGTCGATGAATTGATGAGAATTTATGAGAAGAAGCATATTGAGCGCGGTGGCTTTTCAAAGAGGATTTTTTTGATGCGAAAAGAATGAACGCAGACTCAATAGGCAATGTGAACGCTTTTCCGAAAAGGGAGATAATGTTTTAAAAGATAATATATAATGAAGAAAGGTAAAAAACTGGTATATTTTATGAGGGAAAAATACGAATCACTGGCACTTGCTGAGTTGAGAGCAATTGCAAAGTCACGCGGCATGAAGCGCATAAGCGGGCTGAAAAAGGCAGAGTTGGTCGAACTGATGCTCGAGGAAGATGAGAAGGACAAGGAGGCGGGAAAGGATGTGGAGCCAAAGCCTGTGCTCCGCGGCATGAAAGAGCCCTCCTTTGCTCCTGCGGCAAACAAGAATGAGCGTAGGAATAAGCCAGCAATGCAGCAGAATACTGAAGGGCAGCGTGCTGACAACAGTGAGTTCCCTGCAAAGGAACAGCGTGCTGAGAATAGCGAACGTCCAGTCAAAGAGCAGCGGCAGCACGCAGAAGACGTTGCGGAGCGTCCAGCCAAAGAATCAAGATCACACACAGAAGGCATGACGGAACGAGCGACAGAACGCCCAGCCAAAGAATCAAGATCACATACAGAAAGTATGACGGAGCGATCGACAGAACGCCCGGCAAGGGAACAGACGGAGGGCAGAACCTCGGAGGAGAGATTTCCATCAGAGCTTGACAGCGGTCTTACGGCAAGGGGAATCTTAGAGGTTATGCCGGATGGCTTTGGATTTATTCGAAGTGACAACTTTCTTCCCGGTGAGAATGATGTGTATGTGGCGCCCAGCCAGATTCGGCGGTTCGGTCTGCGCACAGGTGATATAATAGAAGGGAACACGCGCATCAAGACGATGAACGAGAAGTTCAGCGCGCTACTGTATCTAAAGAAGGTGAATGGATTTCCGCCTGAGCTTGCCACGAGAAGGCGCAATTTCGAGGATATGACGCCTATTTTCCCAGATCAGCGCATCCGGCTAGAGACACCAGGGGCGAGTGTGGCAATGCGCATCATGGATTTGATGAGTCCAGTCGGCAAGGGACAGCGCGGTATGATCGTGTCGCCGCCAAAGGCAGGCAAGACCACATTGTTAAAGGAAGTGGCAAAGTCCATTCTCAGAAATGCACCCGATATGCACATGATTATCTTGCTGATTGACGAGCGGCCAGAGGAGGTGACAGACATCAAGGAGGCGATACAGGGTCCCAATGTAGAAGTGATCTACTCGACCTTTGATGAACTGCCAGAGCACCACAAACGGGTTGCCGAGATGGTCATTGAGCGCGCCAAGCGGCTAGTGGAGCATCGTAAGGATGTGTGTATCCTGCTCGACAGCATCACCAGACTGACACGTGCCTACAACCTCACTGTTCCGCCAAGCGGACGCACGCTCTCCGGTGGACTCGACCCGGCAGCGCTGCATATGCCAAAGCGGTTTTTTGGTGCAGCGAGAAATATGCGGGAGGGTGGAAGTCTAACCATCCTTGCAACGGCGCTCGTGGAGACAGGCTCCAAGATGGATGATGTAGTGTACGAGGAATTTAAGGGAACAGGGAATATGGAGATGGTTCTTGACAGAAAGCTTTCTGAAAAGAGGGTATTTCCGGCGATTGATATCCCAAAATCCGGCACGAGACGCGAAGATTTGCTGCTGACCGCGGATGAACTTGAGGCGATCAATGTGATGCGAAAGGCGCTTAACGGGCTTAAGTCCGATGAGGCAGTCGATAAAATCCTAGATATGTTCTATCGTACCAAAAATAACATGGAATTTGTGGAAACTGTAAAAAAGATGAAAATTATATAGAAAATACTTGCGTAACACAAAAAGCTATGCTATACTAAAAAAGCTGTTTATAAAGACAAGTTAAAAAGAAAATTGAATTAATTATAGAGAGGTGAAAACAATGAGAGAAGGAATCCATCCAAATTACCATCAGGCAACGGTTACTTGCAACTGCGGGAACACATTTGTGACAGGATCTACAAAGCCTGAAATCCATGTGGAAGTTTGTTCAAAATGCCATTCATTCTACACAGGACAGCAGAAGACTGCGGCAGCTCGTGGACGTATTGATAAGTTCAATAAGAAGTACGGCGTAGAAAGCAAATAAGTAGCACAAAAAGGTTGAGGTAAAGACTATCTCAACCTTTCTTATTATGCACACGGGCACCCCAAGGAAGCATGTCAGCAGAAGCTGACGGGAGCCCGGCGCACGAGTAGGGGAGAAGGTCATTCCCCTACTCGATTGCACACTTGTATATATTATTTTAAAGGGGAATGCTATGGCGAGAAAGAGACAAATACAGTATTCCGGCATAGGAGGGCAGGCTGTCTTAGAGGGCGTAATGATGAAGAACAACACAAAGTACGCCGTGGCAGTGCGCAAGCCGGATGGGGAAATCGATGTACAGGTTGAAGAATATAAGGGAGTCTGTGGTGACAAGTCATTCGCAAAGCTTCCGTTGATTCGGGGAGTTATTGCCTTTGTTGACTCTCTGATACTCGGTATGAGAGTGACGATGCACTCGGCGTCCTTTTATGAGGATGAGGAAGGGGCTTCGAGCGAGACCGCAGAGAAGGCATCTGGGAGCAAAACAGAAGATATCATGATGGGATTTACTGTAGTGCTGTCCGTCATTATTGCGGTGGCACTGTTTATGCTGCTGCCTTTTTGGATTTCGGATTTATTGGGGAAGTATATACGAAATGCCAGCCTTGTTGCGATCTTGGAGGGGATTTTCCGCATTTTGATATTTGTGGGATACATTGTTGCAATCTCACTGATGAAAGATATCCGCCGTCTGTATATGTATCACGGTGCGGAACATAAATGTATCAACTGTATCGAGCGAGGGAGACCGCTCCGGGTCAAGGATGTCATGCGCAGTTCCAGACAGCATAAGCGCTGCGGTACCAGTTTTCTGTTGTTTGTTGTGCTTGTCAGCGTGATTGTGTTCTTTTTTATCCGAGTGGACAACATGGCGTTAAAGCTGGCATTGCGGTTACTGCTAGTTCCTGTGATCGCCGGAATTTCTTATGAGCTGATCAGAATTGCGGGAAGGTGTGACAATCTGTTGGTTCGTATATTATCGGCACCGGGGATGTGGATGCAGCGGCTGACGACTAAGGAGCCGGACGAGGAAATGGTAAAAGTTGCCATCGCCTCTGTGGAAGCGGTGTTTGATTGGAAAGCGTATCTGATTGAGAAGTTCGGCTATACCAATGAGGCTTTGGCGGACGAGGACGACGACGAGCGCTTTGAGGATGAAGACTTATGACCTACAGAGCGCTTTATGAATATGGAAGACAGCGACTGGCGGAGGCAGGAGTCGGAGAGGCGGCGTTGGACGCCAGGCTTTTGCTTGAATATGTCTGCCATTCGGACAGGAATGAATTAATCTTGTATGCTGACCGCGAACGGAGCAGCATGGAGGAACAGTTTTATAAGCTGGTGATCGATAAAAGGGCATCAAGGATACCCTTGCAGCATATCACGGGAGAACAGGAGTTTATGGGACTTCCCTTTCAGGTGAATGAACATGTGCTGATTCCACGGCAGGACACAGAGCTTCTTGTGGAGGAGGCGATGCGTCATCTGGGAGATGGAATGCGTATATTAGATCTCTGTACTGGCTCTGGATGTATCCTGCTGAGTCTGCTGAAATACAGTAACGAGTGTGAGGGTATCGGCATTGACATCTCAGCGGAGGCGCTAGAGAAGGCGCAGGAAAATGCACAGAGACTTGATATCGATGCAGTGTTCCTGGCGGGAGATCTGTTTGAGCCGCTGGCGGATTTTGTGTCGGAGCGTACATCGGACAGGCTTTTTGACATGATTGTGTCCAATCCACCCTACATTGAGACTGCGGTGATTGACACACTGATGCCTGAGGTGCGCGAACATGAGCCATTTGGTGCGCTTGACGGCGGGGAGGATGGTTTGCAGTTCTACAGAAGGATTGTTGCGCAGGCGCCCGCACATCTGCGCAGAGGAGCAGTGCTGTTGTTTGAAATCGGCTGTGGGCAGGGCGAGGCAGTGATTCAGCTCATGCAGGAGGCTGGCTTTGCCGAAGTGAAGGTTTTGCAGGACTATGCAGGGCTGGACAGGGTCGTTTATGGAATAAAGAGTGGTTCAGTCGAAACGAAGCATTAGAATCATTATATAAGATAAAATAAGATAGGAGGATTTATATGTTTGATAAACTGGAAGATTTGCTCCATCGTTTTGAGGAAATCTTAAACGAGCTCAACGAGCCGACCGTCACAGAGGATCAGAAGCGCTTTCGTGCGCTGATGAAGGAACAGAGTGATTTGACGCCGCTTGTGGAGGCATACAAGGAGTATAAGAAATGTAATGAGACCGTGGAGGATTCATTGTCACTGCTCGATTCGGAGAATGACGAGGAAATGAAGGAGATGCTCAAGGAGGAGCTGAGTGATGCCAAGAAGCGTATTGAGGAGCTTGAGACGCAGATGAAGATACTGCTCTTGCCCAAAGACCCAAATGACGACAAGAATGTCATCGTGGAAATCCGTGCAGGCGCGGGCGGTGATGAGGCGGCGCTCTTTGCGGCGGAAATTTACCGTATGTATGTGCATTTTGCGGAGGGCAGACGCTGGAAGGTGGAGCTGGTGGAGTGTGAGGAGATTGGCATCGGCGGTATGAAGAGCGTCACCTTTATGATATCGGGACAGGGCGCATATTCTGTCATGAAATATGAGTCGGGTGTACACCGCGTGCAGCGTGTGCCGGAGACGGAATCCGGCGGGCGGATTCATACCTCCACAATCAGCGTGGCAGTGATGCCGGAGGTTGACGACGATATTGACATCGTGATTGAGGACAAGGATATCCGCATCGACGTGATGCGTGCGTCAGGAAATGGTGGACAGTGCGTCAACACGACAGACTCGGCGGTGCGTCTGACACACTATCCGACAGGGATTGTAGTGTACAGCCAGACAGAGAAGTCGCAGTTGCAGAACAAGGCGAAGGCATTTGCCTTGTTGAAGGCGAAGCTGTATGATATCGAGCAGCAACAGCGCCACGACGCGGAGGCGGAGATGCGTAGGAGCCAGATTGGCACAGGCGACCGCTCTGAAAAGATTCGGACATATAATTTCCCGCAGGGGCGCGTGACTGATCACCGCATTAATTTGACGATTTATAAGTTGGATAAAGTGATGAACGGGGATATTCAGGAGATCATTGACGCGTGTATTGCCGCCGACCAAGCGATCCGCTTAAGCCGCTTAAATCAGGAGGGCTGAATCCCTTGATTTTAGGGAATTCTTAATAATATAGCTAAAAATAACAGATGAAAAAGACGGTTTTTATTCAAATAATAATTTTTGTAACGAACCAATCAGAGAGGAATTAGAATAAAGCATGGAATATCTCTTAATGTACAAAGATATAAAGGTATTTAGGTTCGATATAAAGACACACGAGATCGAGTTGTTGAATAAAGACTATATACCAATCTGTATCAGGCGCAAGGATGGCAGGTATACTTTTGACAGTGTCAGGAAGTTTTGTTCACTGCGTGTTCTCTCAATGAACAGAGTTTATTGCAAGGAAATATTAACTTCCTGCGGCGTAGAGGACCAATCGGATGTCAATATCAGTATTATGAGCAGGGCGCTGAGCTTTCGGGACAATTATTGGATAAAGTCCTCTGCATCAAAAGAAAGCTGGGACAGCGTAAACCTGTACGCCAATCGTTTTTCCGCGCAGGTGGCGCAGGTGGCTTTGACGGGAGTTGTGGACACCATAGAGCTGGGGGATAAATTATATACGGGTGAGCTATGTAACAAGGGAACGAAGCCCAAATGTTATCTTCACAGGAATCAGGAAATATTACTGTTCAAGGTGGAAACGGTGGATGAGATTAAGTCCGAGATTGTTTCGGCTGTGATTGCGTCCGTGCTGGGGTTAAAAAGTCCGACGAGGTATTGGTATGAGCGAATCTTTGAGCGGGATTGTTCTGTATGCAAGATTTTGACTTCTGAGAACAGTGAATTGGTTCATTACAGGGATATCATGAGCTATCATAATGAAGTTACGATGTCGTACAAGTCATCTAGCTATCATTTTTTAATGTCTCTGGATGCAGAACAGTTTTTGCTGATGCAGATCATGGATTATATCACGTTAAATATTGACAGAAACAGAGACAATTTTGGGGTGGAAATGTGTAACAATGAGATTGTGGGGCTCTATCCTGTCTACGATCATGATTCCTGTTTTAAAGGAAAGGGGACCAATGGAATCTATTTTCCTACCGGCATAACATTTCATAAAACAATTCAGTATCTCAAATCTTTGCAGGAGTATGATTTGATAAAGAAAAAAGTAAGCATTGCGGTAGCGTATTTTAATTCGAATGAATTTAAGAACATTTTTATAAAAATGAAATCTGCTGATGCCTACGAGTTAATGTTGAGGCGGTTGAGATTATTATATTGATAGTAAACCAGTTAAGAGCGTTTGCCAGTTTAACAGAGGCAGATGCTTTTTTCTTTTGCATAGATTTTGGATATAGGATTTGCATTTTGCCAATGTGTATAAATTTAACATTTTACGGCAGAATAGTTGTATAGTAGTCGGAAATCAATGACGAACAGGAGGCTATTTCGTGGAAAATAATACATCAAAAAATAAGGCACTCGGCACATCGAGCGTGGCATATGGCAGTCCAGTACTGATTATGGGCAGCGGCTCTGTGGTGGGGCAGATGGAGAATGAGGGACCGCTGTCGGGCAGCTTTGACAAGGTGAGTGATGACAAGAATGACATGTTTGGGGCGGATACGTGGGAGAAGGCAGAGAGCGCACTCCAGAAGGAGGCTGTGGCACTCACATTGTCCAAGACAGGCGCGGAGACAGGTGATATCCGCTACCTGTATGCGGGTGATCTGCTAGGACAAAACATCGCAAGTTCCTTTGGGCTTGTGGATTACAATATCCCGCTGTTTGGTCTGTATGGCGCGTGCTCAACCTGCGGGGAATCGCTGTGTCTGGGGAGTATGAGCGTGGCGGCGGGCTACGCGGAGCGGGTGATCAGCCTGACCTCGAGCCATTTTGCGAGTGCACAGAAGGAGTTCCGCTATCCGCTGGAGTACGGCGGGCAGCGGCCGCTCTATGCATCGTGGACAGTGACAGGCAGCGCGGGGTTTTTATTGCAGCATATCCATGCGCCGGGAAAGTCTGTGTCCGGCAAAACGATCAAGAATGTGTATGAGGGCAAATATCAGAACAGGGTAGGCATCACAGGGATCACCGTTGGGAGGATTGAGGATTTTGGCATCAAGGACTCGTTTAACATGGGGTGTGCGATGGCGCCGGCAGCAGCGTGGACGATCGCGACAAACCTGAAAGATTTTGGCAGGAAGCCGCAGGATTATGATGCCATTTTTACAGGGGATTTGGGCAGTGTCGGGCAGCAGGCGTTGTTTGAGCTGCTCTCGCAGGAAAATATTGAGATCAGTGACAGACATTATGATTGTGGACTGCTGATTTATGATACGGAAAAGCAGGATGTACATGCGGGTGGAAGCGGTTGTGGCTGCTCAGCGGTCGTGCTGTCAGCCCATATACTGCCCAAGCTTGCCAAGGGGGAGTGGAAGCGTATCCTGTTTGTGCCGACAGGGGCGCTGCTCAACAAAACCTCTTTCAACGAAGGGCAAAATGTGCCAGGAATTGCGCATGGAGTTGTGATTGAGGCACTTGAAAAAGAGTGAGTTTCAATAAAAATTCTGACGAGTCATTAAATTGTGCAAATTGTTTGAAAAATTCAGAAAATAGACTAAATTATTTCTCAAATAGTTCGATATAATATAAGAAGGCAGTTAACATAGATAAATGCCATAAGAAAACACCATAAGTTATAGACTTATAAAATATCTTAACAGAACTGTGCGGAAAGAGGGGTTCTGCATGGTGTATATAAGGGAAAGGAGCGTCTATGGAGGTAAGAAATGCAAACATTGCCTTGACAAACAGGGCAGCGGCGGCAATCGATAACTCTGGTTCAAACGGCAAGGGACAGCAGCATGCTATGAAGGTAAACAGTGCTGTGCCAGAGGAGAATCAGGAACTCGATGATGAGTCAGTGATGCTCTCAATATCGGCAGCCGGTCTCAAGCGCAGCCTGCAATTAGACAAGCAGGCAGAGAAGGAAGAAGGCGAGACTGAGGGCGATGAGGAGAGCTTTAATGGTGCGACAGAGCTTGATGATATGATGAAAAAGATGGAAGGGCTTTCGAGTCAGGTCATCAACGGACATTTTTCGATTTCGGATAGATTGAATTTTAATACCGAGATTGAGAAGCTCACCAATGAATTAAATCGACTGAGCGGCGGAAACCTGGCAGTGACAAAGAATGGCTGTATCCAGTTGTCGCAGAAAATATCAGCACTGACGCGCAGTATCAGCGAAGCGGCTGTTTACCGTAACAGTGCGCGCACAATTTTTATGGTCAACTCAAAACAACCCGCGAAACCGACAAACACACGGGTTGACATTATGTTATAAAGCAGGCAAATGAAGGACCGAGAACCTTTTATCAGGAAAGCTTCTCGGTTTTTTCTTGACTTTTTGCAAATCCTGTCACAAGATGGTAGTAGGAGGTAGTGAGCGATATGCGCAAGATGGATTTCAAGATGGAGCGGCCTGGTCAAGTGAAGGAGGGCGATGCAGTCACTGTCACAGAGGGCGTTCTGCCAAGCAATTATTACTATACCATTAACCCGGCGGTTGCCATGTCCGGTAATATCCCATTTCGCGACAGACTCCAATCTAGGAGCGGTACTGTCGTATGCGTGGAGGAGAATACGAGAGGGTATTATGTCACTGTGGCGTTTGATGAGCCGGAACTATAACGACAAAGGATTTGAAGAAAATGTAGAATTAGGAGGAACATCATATGAGAAAAATAAGTACAGACAAAGCACCAGCAGCAATAGGTCCCTATTCACAGGCAGTTCTTGCAGGAGATTTCCTGTATGCTTCCGGGCAGATTCCCATTAATCCCGAGACAGGCAGCGTGGAGGCGGAAGGGATCACGGCGCAGGCAGAACAGTCTATGAAAAATGTGGGAGCAATTTTAAGGGCGGCAGATGCAGACTATGACAAGGTAGTAAAGACGACTTGCTTTCTGGCAGACATCGCAGATTTTGCGGCATTCAATGAAGTTTATGCGAAGTATTTTACACAGAATCCAGCGCGAAGCTGTGTGGCAGTGAAAGATTTGCCAAAGGGTGTGCTCTGTGAGGTTGAGGTGGTCGCATATCTTGGCGAATAATTGAGAGCTGGGAGTGAAGTACGTTGAAGACAAAGAACATTGTATTGATCGGGATGCCCGGGGCGGGCAAGAGCACGATCGGTGTGGTGCTCGCCAAAAATATGGGGATGGCCTTCATGGATTCCGACCTTATCATACAGGAGCAGGAAGGAAAAAAACTGCATGATTTGATTGAGGAACATGGTCTTGACGGATTTCTTGCGATCGAGGGCAGAGTGAATGCTTCGCTGCATCCCAAGACGGCGGTCATCGCCACAGGCGGCAGTGCAGTTTATGATGAATTGGCGATGGAGCATCTGCGCAGCATTGCGACGGTCTGTTATCTGAAACTGCCCTATGAAGGTATCAAGGAGCGTTTGGGTGATCTGGCTGAGCGCGGTGTGGTGCTCAGGGAGGGCGAGACTCTGCGAGAATTGTATGAGGAGCGTGTACCATTATATGAAAAATATGCCAATCTCACCATTGAGTGTGAAAATAAAAATATTCGTGAGATTGTCATGGAGCTTGCGAGACGACTTAAATAGCAGAAAAAAATACAATACAAATCAGCAATAGAATAAAATTCAAAAAAAGCCACATACTAATTCCAAGTAGAAATCAATGTAACAGTCAGGAAACCCAAAGCTGAACTGTTATAATTCAAAAGGAAAGGTATGTGGTTTTTGTATGATGGATTATATCAATGCATTCTGGGTCGGGGGTGTTGTCTGCGCGCTTGCACAAATCTTTCTGGACCGCACGAAGATGCTTCCGGGCCGCGTGATGGTGCTTCTGGTCTGTACAGGGGCAGTCATCAGCTTTTTGGGCTGGTATGAACCTTTCGCAGAGTATGCGGGAGCAGGTGCCAATGTGCCGCTTCTAGGATATGGAAATATCCTTATGAAAGGGGTGAAGGAGGCCGTTGACAAGGATGGTTTTATCGGTTTGTTTAAGGGCGGCTTTACGAACGGAGCAGTGGGATGCAGCGCGGCGCTGATCTTCGGCTATCTCGCTAGCCTGGTATTCCGCTCCAAGATGACAAAGGCATAATTGTTTCTCAGCGCTGCTCAAAATCGAGTCCCAAACCGGATAAAAACTGGCGCACGTAGGCGTCCCACAATCGCTCAACGCTCTTGTCCATGACGAAAGTCGTGAAGGCGCTTCCTGTGATGCAGGTCACTTTACCGTTTTCGTATCGGATATTGAGGACAAGGGATCGAATCAGGTTGGCTGCAACTCCGCATTCAGGATTTGCAGCTATTTTTTCAATCAGCACTGGCGCGGCGTGAAGAACCACCTTGAAGGATGCCGGTGTTTTCTTGCCTTTGATGAGCTGGAAGCAGTGTGGGCGGATCTCCTTCCAGCTCGAGAATACAGTGGATGGATGTTCTGCTTCAAGATGTGCCCACTCCTCATTGCTGTAGTATTCCCTGACAAGATGTCCGTCAATATGAAAAGTATTGTAGGTGGTAATGACAGCCTCCTCCACCAGAAAAGAATCAAACTGTTCTGATAAGAGCAGTGCGTTCATCATGTTTTTGGTAATCTTTATCTCCAATGCTATCATGGTTTTCTCCTTTTTGCGGTATTATTAACATGCTTTAGTATACTGGTATTTGCAGGAAACTGCAAGTATTTATCAAAAGTGCTTTTCAAATGATACGCTATGTGATAAGATAATACATAGTTATGGATACTAGATAAGATAGTTTTGAGAAATGAGAGGTAGATACCGATGGGATATAAAATAGTTGTTGACAGTTGTTGTGAGCTTCCGCAGGAATTAAAGAATGATGAACGCTTTGAAATTGTGCCGCTTACGCTGATTGTGGGAGACTGCTATGAAAAGGAAGATAATATGGCATTTGACCAGCGGGAGTTCCTTGATGCCGTAGCAGCTTGCCCGGAATGTCCGAAGTCCGCCTGCCCCTCTCCAGAGAGATACCGCACAGCATACGAGACAGAGGCAGAGCATGTGTATGCGGTCACGCTGTCATCAAAGCTCAGCGGAAGCTATAACAGTGCAGTACTCGGGAAAAATCTGTATCATGAAAAATATGGGGATAAGGATATCTATGTGATCGATTCCAAATCGGCTGCCTGCGGTGAGACGCAGATAGCATTCAAGATTGTGGAGTTAGAGGAACAGGGGCTTTCATTTGAGGAAATAACAGAGCAGCTCGAGGAGTTTGTGAAGGGGATGAACACTTATTTCGTGCTGGAAAATCTGGATACGCTCCGAAAAAATGGCAGGCTTTCCGGTGTGAAGGCGCTTGTGGCATCCACGCTCAACATTAAGCCGGTGATGGGGGCAGAAGATGGCAGCATCATTCAGCTAGGGCAGGGCATTGGCATGAAGAAGGCACTGACAAAGCTGGCAGAGACGGCGATTGCAGAAGCAGTGGAGGCAGGAAAGAAACGGCTGATGATCACACACTGCAACAATCTCAAGGCAGCGGAGTGTGTACGCCGCCACATTGAGGAGAAGCTGCATTTTAAGGAGACGCTGATATTAGATGCTGCCGGTGTGAGCAGCATGTACGCCAACGAGGGCGGTGTGATTGTCACAATTTGATTTTTATTCCTGCTCGTCGATTTCCTGTTTCAGCCATTTGTATTCGCGATAGCGCAGGAGAGATATTTTTAGTTCTTTGGAGTCCTGCATCACCAGGGTGACAGGCGTGACTGCGGTCACATATTTAAAGTTGGCGATGCCCTTGCTGTTGACCCGCTCAAACTCTTCAAACGGTTCAAAAATCTGGCGGAGTTCATCGATTTTTTCATTGACATCGATCGTGGTGCCGTCCGTCAGATACAGCCTGCATGTGCTGGATTCTTCAAGAGCGTACATAATCTTGTATTTGGGCACATGGATGAGGATGGAGTCGGTATGTACGCTGATCGAGATCACATGACCAGTGACATTGGCATCTCCCAGCGCCAGAAAATCAGGAAGCGGGTCCGGGATATAGGGTTTTCTGGCGTGCACCACGTAGTCTGGCAGGTCTGGAATGGCAGTATAGTCAATCTTGTCCGAATACAGGACAAGAGGCGCATGATATCCCATCTCTTCCAAATGTTCAAGAATAAATTCCACAATACCGGGTTCTGAACTCATATCCATAAAAATTAAGTTATATTTTAGGGGATTGGCGAGAAAGTGCATCTTCTCGCCGTAGGAGTCCACATACAGGATATTTGGCGTGCCGGCACGCTTGTCGGACTCCCGCGAGAGCAGCCGCTCTAAATGCTTGCGGTCTGCTACATTATCATCACATATTGCTACATGCATAATCTGTTTACACCTCTTTTATCACAATTTCTTGATTAAAATTTTTTGTCACGGTTTTTCCACGTTTCTATCTATATGGTACCAGTCTGCACAATGCAGATGTTCTGTATGTTTTTTATTCTATTGGAATATATACAAAAGATATCGAGATGAAAGTGAAAATATTTGTTAATATTACTATAATAGCACAATCACCGTGTGCAAAACAAGTGTTAATTATGAACTATTTTTTCAAGCCATTTGCGTCTAAAGATTTTCGATATTTTCCGGGCGTGATGCCGATATTTTTGTGAAATTGTCTGCAAAAATGTTCTATGTTTTTGTATCCGCACTGCTCTGCAATCTCTGAAATGCTATGTTCTGTGTAGGCGAGCAGATCTTTTGCCTTGCGCAGCCGCAAGTCAATCACATCGTCCATACAAGAAATATCAAACTGTTGTTTGTAAAGCAGTTGTAAATGTCCCATGCTTAGATGGAGCTGCCGCGCCATTTCACGGACACTCCACGGAAACTGCGGATTGTTGGAAATCTGCCGCCGCAGCATTAATAGTTCATGGTCGTGGGAGGAGGCGGCATGGTGCAGCACATCATCGCGCAGCTTTAAGAACAGAATGCGCAAAAGATAAGAGATTGTCGGATTGTCATTGGCGTCGTTCTGCGCGGCGGCATCTTCTGCTTTTGCATAATGGTACATTCGTGAGGTTCCTGTCCACAGCGAAGTCTCCCATGTGAGCAATTGCATGAGATTATGACAATATTCCGGGTCCGAGATTTGAAACGGACAAGTCGTCAGGGGAAAATTCCTGACAAAGGTTTCATCTGATGAGAAACGAACCCAGTCATCACTGTAAAAGTCAGTGCACGCACTGTACCAGATCGGCGTGTGCGGCGGGTAGAGCATGGCGCTGTGTGCAGGGTATTCTTCAATCACTCCGTTCATGCAGAAGCGGGCAGATGTGTGGGTAATCAGCAGCAGATAGCAGTCGTAGCCCTCCGCAATGTCAAAGACAAAGTCCGCAGTGTGCTGCGCATCGTACCCAGTGAAATGAATATAGTTCATAAAATGTACCCTCCCGTAAAATGCTGTTTAGAATCAGCTATTACAATGAGTATAGCAGATTTATCAGATTAGTACAATCGCAGGATATATCAAAAAGTTGTGAGTAAATATCATTGTATGGAAACAGGGTGTGATTTATAATAATGGATACTTTCATGACAATATTTTAAATCAAGAATGAGGAGGAACACAGGATGGAGCTGGTTCAGAATAAAGAATTGACGGCAGCGTACCGCAGACGCGCAGAGGAACTTGTCGCACAGATGACCTTGGAGGAAAAAGTGATGCAGACAATGCATCATGCCCCGGCGATCGAGCGGCTTGGCATCAAGGCGTACAACTGGTGGAATGAGGCGCTGCACGGCGTGGCGCGCGCGGGCACAGCGACCGTTTTCCCGCAGGCGGTCGGCATGGCGGCAGCATTTGACGAGGAGTTGATGGAGCAGGTGGGCGATGCAGTCTCCACAGAGGCGCGGGCAAAGTTTGTCATGCAGCAGGAGGGGGACGATGAAGATATTTATAAGGGGCTGACGTTCTGGGCGCCCAATGTCAATATTTTCCGCGACCCGCGCTGGGGAAGGGGACATGAGACGTTTGGCGAGGACCCCTATCTGACCAGCAGGCTTGGCGTGCGCTATATTATGGGATTGCAGGGACATGATGAGAAGTATCTCAAAACGGCAGCGTGTGCCAAACATTTTGCGGTGCACAGCGGCCCTGAGGAGGTGCGTCACAGCTTCGATGCATGTGTGAATGAACAGGATTTGCGGGAAACTTATCTTCCGGCATTTCAGGCATGTGTGCAGGAAGCCGGTGTGGAGACGGTGATGGGTGCTTACAATCGCACAAACGGGGAGCCGTGTTGTGGAAGCGGCCGTCTTTTGAGAGATATTTTGCGGAAAGAGTGGGGATTTGAGGGACATGTGACCTCGGACTGCTGGGCGATCAAGGATTTTCATGAGCAGCACTGCGTGACGGCAACACCGGTGGAATCCGTCTCCCTTGCCATGAACAATGGGTGTGACTTAAACTGCGGCTCTTTATTTCTCTATCTGGAACAGGCAGTGAAGGAGGGGCTGGTGGATGAGAAACGGCTGGACGAGGCGGTGGTGAACCTGTTTACCTCGCGCATGAAGCTGGGCGTGTTTGATGAGAAAGGGGAGAATCCATATGACAAGATTCCCTACACGGTCGTGGATTCGCCCAAGATGCGCAGGCTGAATGAACAGGTGGCAGAGCGCTGTGTCGTTCTGCTCAAAAATGACAACCAGATCTTGCCGCTACAGAAGGAAAAACTACATACCATCGGCGTGATCGGGCCAAACGCTGACAACCGCAGGGCGTTAGTTGGAAACTATGAGGGAACCGCATCGCGCTATGTGACCGTGCTTGAAGGCATTCAGGATTATGTCGGGGACGAGGTGCGCGTGCTCTATTCAGAGGGCTGCCATCTGTACAAGGACAGGACAAGCGGGCTTGCGCAGGAAAATGACCGTGCCTCTGAGGTGCGCGGCGTGTGCAGGGAGAGTGATGTCATCATCGCGGTGATGGGGCTGGATGCCTCGTTAGAGGGCGAGGAGGGCGACACTGGAAATGAATATGGAAGCGGGGACAAGCCGAACTTAAATCTGCCCGGTTTGCAGCACGATATCTTAAAAATTGCAAAAGAGAGCGGAAAGCCAGTGATTTTGGTGCTTTTGACAGGAAGTGCGATGGCGGTGACATGGGAGGACGCGCATCTTGACGCGATTCTGCAAGGCTGGTACCCGGGGGCGCAGGGCGGCGCGGCAATCGCCAGAATTTTGTTTGGGGAGGCAAATCCAGAGGGAAAACTTCCGGTGACATTTTACCGCACGACAGAAGAGCTTCCAGCGTTTGAGGACTATTCCATGAAGGGAAGAACGTACCGCTATATGAAACAGAAGGCGCTGTATCCGTTTGGTTATGGGCTGTCGTACACCACGTATTCCTACGAGAATGCAAAGCTTGTGTCCAATGACATCTGCGGGGAAGCGGGCGTGATTCTGCGGGCAGAAGTGAGAAATACCGGAGTGATGGACGGCACGGAGACGGTTCAAATCTATGTCGGTCTGGAGCGGGACGAGGCGCCGAATCCGCAGCTAAAAAAGATTGTGAAGGTGTCCTTAAAGGCAGGTGAGTCCAAGCAGGTTGAGGCAGTGCTGCCAAAGGAGGCATTTATGCTCTATGATGAAAAGGGTGAGCATGTACTGTATCCGGGAACCTATCATATTTATATGGGCGGTTCGCAGCCCGACGCGCGCAGTCTGGAGCTGACCAAGAAGGAAGTGTGTCATTTTACGGTATCATTATAAATAGAAATTCTGAATAGAGCTAACTGAGAGGAATACAGATGAATACTTTTACGATATTCGAACAAAAAGCACCTGAAAACAAGCCTGCGCAGCTATTGATCGAGACGCAGGCGTATGAGGGCATAAAGCGCATAGGCGCGCGCGTGGCGTGTGATATTGGGCTGGTGGCAGGCGTTGAGCCCGCGCTGATCACCGCGCAAAACCAGTGTGAAAGTGACAGGGTTGTCATTTTTGCTACGATTGGGAAAAGCCCGTTTCTGGAGATGCTGGAGGCATCGGGCAGATGGAGCAGCGCACAGATTCAGGGGAAGCGGGAGGTATACCAGATACAGGTTGTGAGCGCACCATTTCCTCAGATGCCATCTGTGAAGGAGGCATTGGTCATCGCGGGCAGTGACAAGCGGGGAACCATCTACGGCATGTTTCGGCTATCCGAGTTGTGCGGGGTGTCACCATTGATTTACTGGGGAGATGTGTCTCCTGAGAAAAAGGACACGGTAATTGTGCGTGTGGGCGAAGGGATTCTCTCAAAAGAGCCCTCCGTAAAATACCGCGGCTTTTTTATCAATGATGAGTGGCCTGCTTTTGGAAACTGGTGTATGGAGACATTTGGCGGCGTCAATGCCAAGGCGTATGAGGAGATTTTTATCCTTCTTTTGCGCCTCAAAGGCAATTATCTGTGGCCTGCCATGTGGGACTCTGTCTTTTCGGAGGAGGGACCGGGGCTTGCGAGCGCCGAGCTTGCGGACATGTACGGCGTTGTCATGGGCACCTCGCACCACGAGCCGCTCTGCCGCGCCGGGGCAGAATGGCAGCGGATTTATCAAAAATACGGCGAGGACAACACGTGGAGTTTTTTGTCAAACAAGGAGGCCATCACAGAATTTTGGAAGGACGGCATTTTGCGAAACAAGCCGTATGAAAATGTGATTACGATTGGAATGCGAGGAGAGAGTGACTCGATGCTGCTTCCAGAGGACGCAGGGCTTGCGGACAATGTGCAGGTAATCAAGGACGCGATCAAGACACAGCACGCGCTGCTGCGTCAGTATATGGACAAGGACTTGAAGGATATTCCGCGAATGCTTGCCATCTATAAAGAGGTGGAGGACTATTACTATGGCGACGAGACCTGCGAGGGGCTGCGGGGCTGGGAGGAGCTTGATGACGTGATCTTGCTGCTCTGCGAGGACAATTTCGGCAACACCAGAGGACTGCCGACAGAGGCGGACAGAGCACATTCCGGCGGCTATGGGATGTATTATCATTTTGACTATCACGGGGGGCCGATCAGTTATGAGTGGCAGAACACATCGCGTCTGACAAAGACGTGGGAGCAGATGACGCAGGCGTATGAGTATGGCGTGCGCGAGCTTTGGATTGTCAATGTGGGAGATGTGAAGGGCGCCGAGTATCCGCTGTGCTATTTTATGGATTTGGCGTATGATTACGAGACGTACAGCCAGCCCAATCAGACCGAGGCATATGCAAAAGCGTGGATTGAACAACAGTTTGGAAAGCGTCTGAGTGAGGAGGACAAACAAGAGTTATTTGTACTTCTGGATGGATTTACCAAATGGAATGCAGCGCGGCACCCGGAGGCGATGGCGCCCGAGATCTATCATCCCTGTCATTTTCGGGAGGGAGAGCGTGTCTGGAATGAGGTGCATATGCTGATGGAGACCGCACAGCGGCTGAACGAGCGTATGCCAAAGGAGTGTCTGGACGCGTATTGCAGTATGATTTATTATCCTGCGATGGCATCATTTCATCTGATTTTGATGCACATTGAGGCGGGCTGGAATGCTTTTTATGCAAAACAGGGCAGCATGGCAGCGAATGCTTTGGCTGCCAGCATAAAGCGGCACGCAGTGAAAGACCGGCAGTATGTGCGCGCCTATCACGCGCTGGCTGGCGGCAAGTGGAATCATATGATGGACTCTGCGCACACCGGTTTTCGAAGCTGGGACGCCCATGACTGGACGTATCCGTCAGTGCAGGAGGTGATTCCGCTTCCGATGGCAAAAATCATTGTCAGCTTTCGGGGCGGGGAAGCATATCATTTAGGAGAACACTGGCAGGACAGCAGTTATCCCTGCAATGATGATTTCACCAGACCAGATACAAAAGAGGTGGTGATCGAGCTTGGCAGCCGCGGAGAGGTGGACTTCTCCTACCGCATGGCGTGCGAAAAGCCGTGGGTATGCTTTGACAAAACCAAGGGCAGTGTCGAGAGCTGTACACAGGGAATGGACAGGATTACAGTCACTTGTGACAGAACGAAATTAACAGGCAGAGAGCGTGCGCTGATAGAAATTTTTGTCTTGTTTGACAATGGCGAAAAAACGGTTGGACGGCTGGAGCTTCTCGCGGAGGAGACGGTGGCAGAGGATTCTTATACAGCGGGTGCCTACATCGAAAAACAGGGCTATATCGCCATGAATGCGGACGGCTTTACAGAGAAAAAGGATATGGGGGAGGAGGGCTTTCAGGTCCTTGCACACCTCGGCAGAATGGGTGCCGCTGTGAAGGCTTTTCCTGTGACAAAATCGTGGATTGGCGCGCAAGAGGCGCCGTATCTGAGATATTCGTTTGTGGCGGAGCACACGGCAGATTACGTCGTACAGTTTTATCTGCTATCCAGAAATCCAGTGGAAAAAGGAATGCGC
>ERZ808054.177-NODE-177-length-84739-cov-8.835593_pt1 | contig 84739 bp, 89 predicted proteins | sample MGYA00380201_ERZ808054 | MGnify/ENA primary metagenome ERZ808054 (study PRJEB31490, sample SAMN06133419) | mouse gut metagenome | isolation source: Z5_2 | host: mice | place: China: Chengdu | collected 2015-05 ... | reverse complement strand
GAAATATGTCGAAAAAAAACTAATCTTTTTTATGTACAGACGCAAGATGGTGTGGTAAGATAACTAAGAAAGCTGGGACTTTCTCAGCCAAGATAGTCATTCGTACTATTTACTGCGCTTATAATGGAGGGCAAGGCGTAAATACATGAGTCTTTTAAAAGAATTATATGCAAAGGATGAGCTGCCTTATGACAAGTTTATGAGGCTTGGGCCGGATTGTCTTTCGGATGCCGAGCTTCTTGCTATCATGCTCAGAACTGGAACGCGGGATAAAACCCCGATCGAGCTTGGCAGAGACGTTTTGAAGCTGGCTGGAGAGGGCATGGGGCTTTTGGGTCTGTATCATTTTGATATCAGAGAGCTCATGCAGATTCCCGGAATTGGAGAAGTGAAGGCAGTACAGCTGCTGTGCATTGCCGAGATTGCCAAACGCACTTCAAATATGCAGGCAAGACCGGATTTGACCTTTGACAAGCCTGAGACGGTGGCAGCTTATTATATGGAAAGAATGCGCCACAGGGACACCGAGCAGCTTCTGCTGGTGCTTCTGGATGCCAAAAGGCATATCGTGAGCGAGTCTGTACTATCGACAGGCACTTTTAATTCGACATTGATCTCGCCGAGAGATATCTGTATCAGGGCAATGCGCAATGAGGCATCCTATATCGTGATTCTGCACAATCATCCGAGCGGTGATCCGACGCCCAGCAGACAGGACGTGCTGGTGACACAGAAGATAAAGGAAGTATCCGATTTAGTTGAAATTCCATTGCTGGACCATATCATTATTGGAGATAACAGATATACCAGTTTTATTCAAAAAGGACTTTTATGAGGAAAGGAGTTGTTATGTTGGCTAACAACGCATTTGGTATCGACTTAGGTACCAGAACAATTAAGATTTACAACGCTCACAGTGACAATGTCATTGTTGAGAAAAATATGATCGCGATCGAGGATAAGAAAAATTTATTTGCATATGGTGATTCGGCATTTGAAATGTTCGAGAAGGCACCATCTAATATTGAAATCTCATATCCGCTCTGCAATGGCGTGATTGCGGATATTAAAAATATGCAGCTCATTCTCAAAAATTTTATACTGGACTGCAACAAGGGTGCGGTAAAGCCCGCTGAGTTTTATATTGCGGTTCCTTCTGACATCACAGAGGTTGAGAAGAGAGCTTTTTCAGATCTGGTGAAGGATGCCAACATCAAGGCAAAGAAAATCCTGCGTGTTGAGAAGGCAGTCGCGGACGGACTTGGACTTGACATTGATGTCAAGAATGCACAGGGAATCCTCGTCGTGAATGTCGGTTTCCACACCACAGAGATTTCGATTCTTTCACTGGGCGGTATCGTGCTCAGCCGTCTGATCAAGGTGGGCGGACAGAAATTTGATGAGTCCATCAAAAATGCGATCCGCAAAGAGTTCAGCCTGATAGTCGGCAGCAAGACCGCAGAGAATGTCAAGATTGATCTGCGCGAGCTTGAGGCAGACGAAAGAAAAGCTGTCGTATACGGCAGGGATATCGTGACAGGGCTTCCTATGGAGAAGGAGATCCCGACGGATTTGGTGAGCGAGAGTATGCTTGAGAACTTTAATGTGATTATTGACAATATCAGGGTGATTTTGGAGAGGACGCCGCCAGAGCTTTCCGCAGATATTTTCCGCAGGGGCATCTATCTGACAGGCGGCGCATCGCAGGTTGTGCACTTGGCAGAATTAATCGCAAAGGGAACAGGGCTGAAGGTCAATGTGAGCGAGAATCCAGTGTCGGGCGTTGCGCTTGGCCTTGCGAAGATCATCAAGGACGATAACTATAAATCTGTTGCATATTTAGAAGGAATGGGGCGCTAGTATTCATGAGTCCGGTGACAAAGCGAAAAAAGGATAAGTTCTCTATTCCAAGCAAATATTTGTTGTTGATCTTAACCTGTGTCTGTGTGGCACTCATGGCAGTCACCTTTTTTACAGATTATTCTGCGACGCCTTTGAATAAATTGGTGGGCTATGTCGTTGTTCCTTTTCAAGATGGCGTCAGCCGCATCGGCACTTGGATATCCGTTCGTGTGGACGAGCTTGGAGAATTGAGAATTATCTTGCAAGAGAATCAGAAACTCAAGGAACAGATTGACGAGCTGACCGTCCAGAACACACAGCTTCAGCAGGATAAATATGAATTGAACAATCTCCGTGAGCTGTACAAGCTCGATGAGCAGTACAGCGGCTATGAAAAAGTAGGTGCCAGAATCATTGCCAGAGACAGTGGCAACTGGTTTCATGCATTTACGATCAACAAAGGAACTGACGACGGACTTGCAGTCGATATGAATGTAATCGCCGGCGGGGGGCTTGTGGGAAGGATTGTCGATATCGGCTCAAACTGGGCAAAGGTCAACGCGATTATCAACGACAATTCGAATGTCAGCGGCATGGTACTTGCAAGCGCTGATAACCTGATGGTGAAAGGCTCTCTACAGCTCATGGCGGAGGGCGTAATTGGCTTTGGACAGCTCAACGATTCACAAAATACTGTGGAAGTGGGGGACAAGGTTGTCACTTCGAATATCAGTGACAAATATCTGCCAAGCATTCTGATAGGATATATCAGCGAGATTTCGCAGGACACGAACAATATCACGAAGTCCGGCAAGATCACGCCAGCGGTTGACTTTGAACATCTTGAGGAAGTGCTTGTCATCTTAAAGACCAAGCAGCAGATAGGGGATTAGCAGGTTTATGAAGAGAAATATCATATTATTTTTTATCATACTATGCGGATTTGTCTTTCAGACAACACTCTTTCAGGCACTGAGCTTCGGAGGAATATCCCCCAATATCCTGATTATCATCACGGTGTCTTATGGATTTATGTACGGGAAAAAGTGCGGTATGGTCACAGGTTTTTTGTGCGGGCTGCTGATGGATGTATTTTATGGCGATGTCCTTGGATTTTATGCGCTGGTCTACTTGTACATAGGAGCTGCCAATGGGGTATTTCACAGTATTTTTTATCAGGATGATATCAAACTGCCGCTCGTGCTAATCTTGGCGAGTGACTTTGTGTATTCTTTTACCTGTTATGTATTGTTGTATCTTTTGAGGGGGAGATTCGATTTAATATTTTATTTGAAACGCGTCATACTGCCGGAAATTGTCTACACAATTTTCGTTACAGTGTTTATATATCCATGTATTTTGTTGCTATACAGGACAATGGATGAGATCGAAAGAGGTGACAATAAGGTTGTTTAAAAGGATTGGCGAGAGCTTATATAATCTGCTTACTTCCAGGTTGTTGTTATTGTTTATAATTTTTACTGGTATGGGCGCAGTCCTGGTATACAGATTATTTGACTTACAGATTGTAAACGGAGAATCGTATTTGGACAACTTTCGCCTGATGATAGAAAAGGTCAAGACATTAGAAGGAACCCGCGGCGATATCTATGACAGGAATGGTAATCTGCTCGCGTACAATGAACTTGCGTATTCTGTGACAATCGAAGATGTGTACGAAGCGTCTGGAAAAAACGAAAACCTCAATGCGACACTCTATAAGCTGATTCATATGATCGAGAGCAATGGAGATACCATTATCAGTGATTTTAACATTATTTTAAATGAAAATGATGATTATGAGTTTACTGTTGAGGGAACAAGACTTTTGAGATTTAAAGCGGATGTATATGGCTGCCGTACCATCGATGGATCAGATTTCAAATATTACATGAAAAATGCGTCAGCGCAAGAGATCATCGATTATCTTGTAAATCGGTTCAAAATCGGCGCTTATCATGAAAATGAGGCTGGAGAGAAAGACTTTTTTCCAGGGGAGGGTTTTTCCAAGAGAGAAATCTTGCAGCTTGTGACGATTCGTTATCAAATGAGCTTATACAGTTATCAGAAATATATTCCGACAACTGTTGCCACAGATGTCTCGCTAAAGACCGTCGCAGTGATCATGGAAAATGCTGCGGAGCTACAGGGCGTTGCCATAGAGGAAGATATGATACGAAAGTATAATTATCCATTTTACTTTTCACATATCCTTGGCTATACTGGCAAGATTTCATCGGAGGAGCTGACAGCCTTATCCGAGCAGGACGATAGCTACACAATGAATGATACTGTCGGAAAGGGCGGCATCGAACAGGTCATGGAGCTGGAGCTTCAAGGTAAAAAGGGATCTGAGACGATTTATGTCGATAACATGGGAAAAGTTATCAACACGACAGACCATGTGGATGCACAGGCTGGAAATGATGTGTACCTGACGCTTGACAAGGATCTGCAAGTCGCGATTTATAATATTCTGGAACAGAAAATAGCTGGTATTATCGTTGAAAAAACCAGAAATATTTATAATTATGATCCGTTGAAATCAGCCTCCCGTCAGGATATTATCATACCAATTGACAATGTATATTTCGCACTTTTTGACAATAATGTGATAGATATTAATCATTTTACCGATGAGAATGCCTATGATACAGAACGGGAGGTTCAACAGATCTTTCTGGAGAAGCAGCGCAGCGTTCTGATGACATTGCAGGAAGAGCTTTCTGTCACAAAGACGCCTTATGATCAGCTGACTAAGGAGTACAAGAACTACGAAAGCTATATCGTTTCCATGCTCACAGACAAAGGGGTGTTGATGAGTTCTGTCATTAATAAAGAAGACCCTACGTATATCGCATGGACTACTGACGAGGTCATAAGCCTGAATGAATATTTGACTTATGCAATCTCACAAAACTGGATTGATATCACAAAGTTGTCTGTACAGTCACAATATTCTGATTCGACAGAAGTTCTCGACGGCGTGATACAATATATTATTGAAAATCTTCAGAATAATACTAGGTTTTCAAAGAAAATGTACAAATATATGATCAGTGACCAGACAATCACGGGCAGGCAGGTATGTATGCTGTTGTGGGAGCAGGACCTGATCACAGTAGAGGAGAGCAAGATCACTGCATTGAAAAACGGATCGACCAATGCCTATAATTTTATGCTTGATATGATTAAGACTCTTCAGATCACGCCTGCTCAGTTAGCGCTTGATCCCTGCTCGGGCTCCTGTGTTGTGACGGATGTCCGAACCGGAGAAGTACGCGCGCTGGTTTCCTACCCAGGATATGATATTAATAAACTGGCAAACGGTGTCGATGCGGAGTATTTTGCAAAATTACAGGCAGATTTGTCCGTGCCGCAGTGGAGTGCTGCCACCCAGCAGGAGACGGCGCCTGGCTCAACCTTCAAGATGGTGTCTGCTGTCGCAGCGATGCAGGAAGGTGTCGTTTCATCCTTGAGTGAGACGATTTTCTGTAGCGGAATTTTTGATAAACTGGACCCGCCAAGCCGTTGCTGGTCCTCCGCAGGACACGGAAATATGAACTTGTCCAATGCGATTGCTAATTCATGCAACGTATTCTTCTATGAAGTTGGATATCGGCTCGCGCAGGATGGAACTGGTTATAACAGCGACTATGGCTTGTCAAGACTTGAGAAATACGCTGACTTGTTTGGACTCACAGAGAAATCCGGCATAGAAATAACAGAGTCAGACCCTCATTTTTCCGATGAGACAATCGTTACATCCACAATCGGACAGGGATCAAACAACTACACAACTGTAGGCCTTTCGAGATATTTGACAGCAGTTGCAAACAGCGGTGTTGTATATAATTTAAGTCTATTGGATAAGCTGACAGATTCGAAGGGAAATCTGATAAAAGATTACACCCCGGAGGTCAGAAATACCATTGATATCGATAACAGTATATGGGATGCCATCCATACTGGAATGCGGGCAGTGGTAGAAAAGAAGTCTTATTACAAAGATCTTCCGGTGAATGTAGCCGGCAAGACTGGTACGGCACAGGAGGGGCGAAACCGCACCAACCATGCACTTTTTCTAAGTTATGCACCCTATGAGAATCCTGAGATATCGGTGACAGTGCGCATTGCATATGGTTACAGCTCAGATTATGCGGCACAGACTGCAAGGGATGTATATAAATATTACTACGATCTGGCAGAGGAAGATGAACTTCTGACAGGTACAGCAGATATTCCTGATGCTGTCAGTGGAATACAACAAGATTAAAAGGAGCAAATGTGAAAAATTCAGTGATATTAAAAAGTTTTCCGAATGGCATATCAGTGATATTGGATGAGACGATTTCATTTGAGGAACTGCTTACTGATATTGCGGTCAAGTTTCGGGAGGCAGATGGTTTCTTTAAGGATGCATCTGTCGCAATTTCCCTGGAGGGAAGGGCACTGACCGAGGAACAGGAGCGGGAGATCCTAGATGCGATCACGCAAAATTCGCGTTTGAAAATACTATGCCTGATGGGAAAGGATGAGGAGACAAATCTAAAGTTTCTGGGCATACAGAACAAGCTAAACTTCCAAAATGATGAAAACAGCGGACAGTTTTACAGAGGTACACTAAAGGACGGGGCGAGTATAGAAACCGAACACAGTATTATCATTCTAGGGGATGTCTGTGAGGGAAGCTGTGTGTATTCCAACAAGGATATTGTGGTACTTGGCACATTGACAGGTGATGTGTATGCCGGAGCAGGCGGGAACTGCAATCATTTTGTTGTGGCACTCAATATGCTGCCGGGCATCCTTCAGATTGGAGATTTTGTGTACAGCGGTCAGTCGCAAAAATCGCAGCGCTGGGGATTCAAAAAACCTCAGACCGTACCGAAGATTGCATATACACGCAATGGTGAAGTACAGATCGAATCTATTACAAAAGAATTGCTGGACAATTTTACACTGTGAACAAACGATGCAGATGTCCAGAGAACCATTATTTGTAATGGAGGAGTATTCCTATGAGTGAAGTAATCGTTGTTACATCCGGGAAAGGCGGTGTGGGCAAGACCACCACATCTGCAAACGTAGGAACAGGTCTGGCAGAAATGGGAAAAAGCGTTGTTTTGATCGATGCAGATATCGGACTGAGAAATCTCGATGTCGTGATGGGGCTTGAGAACCGCATTGTCTATAATCTTGTCGATGTGATTGAGGGAAACTGCCGATTGAAGCAGGCATTGATCAAAGATAAAAGACATGCTGGACTTTTCCTCATGCCGGCAGCACAGACGAGAGACAAAAACTGTATCACACCCGGACAGATGGTAAAATTGACAGACAGTCTCAGAGAGCAGTTTGACTACATAATCTTAGACTGTCCTGCGGGAATTGAACAGGGATTTCAAAATGCCATCGCTGGAGCGGACCATGCACTTGTCGTCACGACACCGGAGGTTTCTGCGATCAGAGACGCAGACAGAATCATCGGACTGCTAGAGGCAAATGAGATCAAGAAGGTCGATCTGGTGCTGAACAGACTGCGCCAGGACCTCATACGCCGCGGTGAAATGATGACTGTTGATGATGTGCTCGACATTCTGGGTATACCACTGATCGGTGTGGTGCCCGATGATGAGAATGTTGTGATTGCGACGAATCAGGGAGAACCGTTAGTAGGAAAAAATTCAGATGCCGGACAAGCTTTTTTCAATATTTGTAAACGACTTGAGGGCAAGGAGGTTCCTTTCAGGGATTTTGGGAAGAGTGTGACGATTTGGACACGGTTCTCAGGATTATTCAAAAAAAATCTACAGGAGGAGCGGGCATGAGTTTATTTTCTTTTTTCAGACGTAAAACTTCTAGTCAGATAGCAAAGGATCGATTAAAGATTTTATTGATATCAGACAGAGTAAACTGTTCTCCTGAAATGATGGAACTAATTAAAAACGATATTGCGCAGGTCATATCAAAGTATATGAAAATTGATGCCGCAAGTATGGAGGTTCAGATTGCCAAAACAGGAAATTCTGCGCGAAATGGCAAAAAACTTCCAGTATTATATGCGAATATACCAATACTAGATCTGCGCAGCTGACAGTAGGAAAGACAGGGAAAGGGAAAATGCTTAAAAGATACAGAGTTCGGGATTATGATTTTAAACTGATTTTATTGTTGATCGCTGTCACTGTGATTGGAATACTGTCTATCGGCAGCGCAAAGCCAGAGGTCCAAAATAAACAGATTTTAGGGTTTGTCATGGGTTTGTTCATCATGATCGTGTTGTCGTTTTTTGACTATTCCTTTTTCCTGCGTTTTCACTGGGGAATCTATGCGCTGAATATTGTTTTTCTTCTCATGGTGGTTGCCTTCGGCAAAGAGGTGAACAATGCCAAGAGATGGCTGGAGATTGGTGGAATCCGGTTTCAGCCGTCAGAGCTTTCCAAACTTATGCTCATAATGTTTTATTCTCAATATATCATGAAGCATTGGGAAAAGCTAAATACGTTGAAAAATATGGTCATGATGATTTTGCTGCTGCTGCCTCCGCTGTATCTGATATATGATCAGCCGGATATGTCCACCAGCATTGTCGTCGCAGTGATTTTCTGTGTCGTTTGGTACGTCGGAGGACTGAGTTATAAGTTTATATTTGGGACGCTAGCCGTAGCAATTCCGGCAGCAATCATTTTTTTTATCATGGTATTGCAGCCTGATCAGACAATTATCAATGAATATCAGCAGAGGCGTATCCTTGCGTGGCTGGAGCCTGAAAAGTATGCGCAGACAACAGCATACCAGCAGACAAACGCCATGATGGCAATTGGCTCTGGTCAGCTATGGGGAAAAGGGCTGAACAACACAATGCTCTCCGTAAAAAACGGTAATTTTGTGTCAGAGCCAGAAACAGATTTTATCTTCACGATCGTCGGGGAGGAACTTGGATTTGCAGGCGGATGCGCTGTTGTGATTCTCCTGTTTCTCATCACATTAGAATGTTTGAATGTAGCAAGAAAGGCAAAAGATTTAGCAGGAACCTGTATCGCATCTGGTATGGCAGCCCTCGTGGGATTTCAGAGCTTTGTCAACATAGCAGTCGCCACCGGAATTTTTCCAAATACAGGTGTTCCACTGCCTTTTGTCAGCTATGGGCTTACATCGCTGGTAAGTATCTATATCGGAATGGGCATTGTGCTAAATATACGATTACAGTGTGTTCGAAAGTACAATAACTAAATTAGATTGGTCACGTTGCACAAAGACAGGTGAAAATGTTAATTTTTTTTGAATTAAATGATAAATTATAGATTTTTAGATGCAAAAGGGTTAAAATATTTTTAGATGAATAATTGACAAAGGAAGGTGCAAGGACTATGAATATTGCGTTAATCGCACATGACGGAAAGAAGAAATTAATGCAGAACTTTTGCATTGCTTACAGAGGGATTCTGAGCAAGAATGAATTATACGCCACAGGAACAACAGGAAGACTGATCGAGGAGGTTACAAATTTAAGTATTCACAAATATCTAGCAGGACATTTGGGCGGAGAACAGCAGATCTGTGCACAGATTGAACACAATCAAATAGACCTTGTTATATTTTTGAGAGATCCTTTAAACTCAAAATCTCATGAGCCGGATGTGAATAATGCAGTGAAGCTTTGCGATATGCATAATATCCCGTTGGCGACCAATCTTGCATCGGCTGAGCTTTTGATCAAGTCACTTGACAGAGGAGATTTAGACTGGCGTGAAATGTATAAGTAAATTTAGCAGGAAAGCATTTGTGATGCTGATACCTTTTGTGATAGCTGTTCAGTTGTCTGGATGCAGTGCAAAGGAGTACACATTTGCATATGACAGGAATAGAAATAATTCAAGCTTTTCCATCGCATCACAAACGCGCGGAACGACAATAGATGCCTTTGCGGCAGGATTGTGTGTCACATCCGGCGACGTTTCCAAAGACACTGATGTAGATATGTCCCAGGCAACTGCTGGAGGTCTGTTTGACATCACCACAGGCAAGGTCATCTATGCAAAAAATGTTCATGAAAAACTGAATCCTGCAAGCTTAACGAAGGTTTTAACAGCACTGTGTGCTTTGAAGTATGGGAATCTAGATGATATGCTCACCGCGACAGAAAATGTAAATATCAGTGAATCTGGTGCCGTGAAGCTAGGTGTTCAGCCTGGTGATACGATGACGATGGACCAAGCACTGCACGCGCTGTTATTGAAGTCAGCAAATGACGTAGCTGTCATGATTGCGGAGCATGTGGGTGGAAGTGTTGAGGAGTTTGCTGCACTGATGAATGAGACAGCAAATAGTCTTGGTGCAACGAACAGTCATTTTGTGAATCCTCATGGACTCACAGATCCGAATCATTATACTACAGCTTATGATCTGTATCTGATATCCAATGAGGCTTTAAAATATGACAAATTTATGGAATTAATCCATACGTCAAGTTATACATCCACCTATCATGACCAAAACAATAATGAGAAGAATATCGATCTTCAGAACTCAAATGCGTACATTCGAGGTGAGGCTTTTGCGCCTGAAAATGTCACGGTTATTGGAGGGAAAACCGGAACTACAAATGCTGCTGGGAGCTGCCTGATCGTATATGCAAAAGACAAATCTGGCAATCCTTATATCTCTATTGTACTCCAGTCAAGTGACAAGACGACGATGTACAATGAGATGACAGATTTGTTGAATGAGATTCCTTGATTTTTAGAAATTGTTCATGTTCCCTTGATTTTTTAGTTGTATTTTTATAAGGATTCATCTATAATTATATTAATGGATTTATTTACTTCATTACATTAATGATACAAATTATAGGAGGTATTGCTTATGGTGCAGCTTATTGTAGGAAAAAAGGGAAAAGGCAAGACAAAAATTATTCTGGATATGGTAAACAAAGAGGTATCTAACGTATCTGGAAACATCGTGTATCTTGACAAAGGCAATGATCATATGTATGAACTGAATAATAAGGTAAGACTTATCAATGTGAAGGATTACGGGGTTGCTAATTCGGACGAATTTGTAGGCTTCATTCGCGGTATCATTTCCCAGGATCATGATCTTGAGCAGGTCTACTTTGATAGCTTTTTGAATATTTCATGCCTTGAGGGTACAGAGAAAGTCGAAGAAGTGTTAAATAAGCTGGATTCAATTAGCAGTACATATGGGTTTAAGATTATAGCAAGTATTTCATTAGATGAGACAGAACTGTCAGAAAGCCTAAAAGCAAAGGTCGCTGTGTCTTTATAATGGTTTATTTGTAATAGCAATGTATATGAAGCCTCGGAACAATTCCACCGGGGCTTTTTACATGTTAGAGATAGCAATATGATAGGAGATTAATATTTGTGGCATCCGAAAGTCGGCAGGTACGCAGGAAACAATTAAATAAATCCGGTAAAACCATGAATCGAATAGAGATCACTATATTTGGTGCAATGACGATCTATATTATTGCTGTGATTGTCATGTATTTCAGGCTCGATCCGATACAGGGATACGAGATTCAAATGGGGTCTTTGTCCGTTGCAAAAACGTACACAGGAATTGCAATCCGTCAGGAGGAACTGTTGAGATCTCCCTATACTGGTTATATCAATTATTATATTCGGGAGGGCGAGCGTGTATCTTCAAGAGATACGGTCTATTCTGTAGATGAGAGCGGAAAACTTGCTTCGCTGTTAAACACAGGAAATATGGATGATTCATCTTATACGGATGCAGAACTTACAGAGCTGCGCTCTGAAGTGATACAGTACGATAGAGGATTTGATTGTAAAAAGTTCCAAAGTGTGTATGATTTCAAATACGAACTTGAGGGCGCTGTCATAAAACTGGCCAATATCAGTATGTATGAACATATGGAGACGCTAAATCAATCGAGTTTGGGCGGAATGGTTTCTCTGTGCAGTGCAGGAAAAACAGGGTATGTCGTGTACAGTACAGATGGTTATGAGGGACTTACACCTGAGCAGATCACACCTGAGATATTTGACCAGTCAAAATATGAGAAATCCAGAGTCAATAACAATGATCTAATAGAGAAAAATGCAACTGTAGGAAAATTGATAACAGATGAAAACTGGTCTCTGATAATCCCTATAGAGAAAGATCGCGTCGCAGAGCTGGAGGAAGAAGAGTACGTTCAAGTAAAATTTGTGAAGACACAGGAATCCTCGTGGGGACAAGTCGTCATTCATCATCTCGCTGACGGAGATTATGCACAGTTGATTTTCAATAATTCCTGCGTTTCCTTCTGCACAGACCGTTATGTTGATATCGAGCTTATCCTTGATGATTTGAAGGGCTTAAAGATTCCACTGTCTGCGATTGCCGAGAAAGAGTTTTTTATCATTCCAGCAGAGTATATCACAAAAGGCGGGCCTAACGGAAACTATGGCGTACTGAAGGAAAAGGCGGATGAGAACGGGAACCTGGTCAGTGCATTTATAGAGACGACAGTTTACAGTTCAGATGAAAAAGAATATTATATTGACAGTAGTGATCTTAAAGTTGGAGACTATATCTGCAAGCCTGATTCACCAGATAAGATGGCAGTCAGCAAGTCAGGAAAACTGACAGGTGTGTATAATATGAACAAGGGATATGCCGATTTTAAACAGATTACAATACTGGACAAAAATGACGAGTATGCTATCGTCAGTTCAAACACGAAATATGGTCTTACCGTTTATGATAGGATAGTGCTGGATGCCGCCAGTGTTAAAAACAATGATTTCACCTACAAATAATAGGCGGTCGTCATCTGTCAAAAGGCTTTGATCACATGCCAAGGGAATTCATTTCTATTTGAGCCGCCCATAGGCGGCAAGGGGGAGTATTATGGGAGAATATGGAATCAAAGAGAATATTAAAGAAGTAGAAAACATTATTGCTACAGCCTGTCAGGAATCAGACCGGGCGCCGGAGGAAGTCACGCTGATCGCTGTGAGCAAGACCAAACCAGTGGAAATGCTCAGAGAGGCATACGAGTATGGATGCAGAGATTTCGGTGAAAATAAAGTGCAGGAGCTGCTTGACAAATATGAAGTAATGCCCAAGGATATCCGCTGGCATATGATCGGACATCTCCAGAGAAATAAAGTAAAATATATCGTTGATAAAGTATCATTGATACACAGTGTAGATTCTCTTCGGCTGGCGGAGGAGATCAGTCGAGAGGCAGTTAAAAAAGACACTTGTGTCAATATTTTAATCGAAGTGAATGTGGCGGAAGAGGAAACAAAGTTTGGAATCACATGCGATGAAGTAAAGCAACTTGTGCACGATATTGCAAAATTACCCAATATTTGCGTAAAAGGTTTAATGACAATCGCACCTTTTGTCGAAAATGCTGAACAAAACAGACCAATTTTTAGTAAATTAAGGAAAATATCGGTTGACATTATGGAAGAAAACATTGATAATATAACTATGGATATTTTATCTATGGGTATGACGGGTGATTACGCAGTAGCTGTGTCAGAGGGAGCTACCTGTGTCAGAGTAGGAACCGGTATCTTTGGAGTAAGGCAGTACATGCCGTAAAGAAAGGAAAATGACTATGGGAGTAATGGACAAGTTTTTAGACGCATTACATTTAAACAGCGAAGAGGAAGACTATGATGAAGATGATTTTTATGATGAAGGTGAGATCATCGACAATACAGTCAGAAAACCGATGAAGGTTGTCCGCGACGAGGATGATTATGATGAGCCCGTAGAGAAAGTGAGAAAGCAGTCCCAGAAGGTAACTCCTATCAGGTCTGTCAAACGTGCACCCGGAAATGGTATGGAGGTGTGTGTGATCAAGCCAAACAGTATCGAGGATGCGCGTGAGATCACAGAGACACTTCTTGCAAACCGCACTGTTGTATTGAATTTAGAGGGCCTTGAAGTTGAGATTGCGCAGAGAATCATTGACTTTGCTTCTGGCTCTACATATGCGATCAGCGGTAATCTTCAGAAGATTTCGAACTTCATATTTATTATCACACCTGCATGTGTTGATATTTCAGGAGATTTTCAGGAGATCTTATCAGGAACATTTGATGTACCTGTACCACTTTCACGCAATGTAGTCTAATATTTCGGTATAACGAAGGATGGGCTTCTCACTTGTACTTACAGTGGGAAGTTTTTTATGCACACAGATTTTAAGGAGGAACTTATGTCACAGCGGTTAACAATCAATATGAACAATAAACCCATCTATGATATTGTATATGAACAGGATTTCAGTCATCTGGCAGAGGTGCTGGAACCGTTAGGGATACAGGATAAGAAGCTATGTATTATCACGGATTCTCGGGTCAAAGGTTTTTATGCAGATGAAGTGCGCGAGGCGTTGCAGCATCATTGTAAGGAAATTTTTGTATATGATTTTCCAGATGGAGAGCGGAACAAAAATTTAGATACAGTAAAGAATATTTATTCGTATTTGATACAAAATAAGTTTGAGCGAAAAGATTTGCTGTTGGCACTCGGCGGCGGCGTGGTAGGTGATACGACAGGTTTTGTGGCTGCTACATACCTGAGAGGTATTGATTTTGTGCAGATTCCAACAACGCTGCTCGCTCAGGTGGACAGCAGCATCGGCGGTAAGACAGGTGTTGATTTTGATCAATATAAAAATATGGTAGGGGCTTTTTATATGCCTAAGCTGGTGTATATGAATGTATCAACACTCAAAACGCTCGATGACAGACAGTATTACTCAGGTATGGGCGAAGTCTTAAAGCATGGATTGATTAAGAGCGCAAGCTTCTATGAATGGATACTTGATAATATTTATGAAATCCATGACAGAAATCTTGATATACTTGAAGATATGGTCTATAAAAGCTGTACCTGCAAGAAGCTTGTCGTCGAGAAAGACCCGACAGAGAAGGGGGAACGCGCACTTCTAAATTTTGGTCACACAATCGGGCACGCCATTGAGAAGGCGAAAAACTTTGAGCTGACGCATGGCGAATGTGTCGCGCTTGGCAGTATTGCCGCGGCATATATCTCATGGAAAAGAAACTTGCTGTCAAAGGATGAATTTTATGAGATTCGGGATATGTTTGTGCCGTTCAATCTTCCGATCACAATAGAAGATATTGACCCGGAGGAGATTTATAACCTGACGACCTCCGACAAAAAAATGGAGGGAGATAAGATCAAATTTATCCTTTTGAAAAAGGTAGGAAAGGCTATGATTGACACTACTGTCACCAAAGAGGAAATCTTAGCCGGAATCAATGAAATCTATTTCACAGACGAGGATTGGGATTCATAAAAGAAATGAATAAGAAAAAGAAAAGATTACTAACTATTGATATGCTTTTAATGCTGTTGCTGATTGTGGTGGATCAGATCACCAAATATTTCGCTGTCGCTAATCTGAAGAATCATGAACCGTGGGTTCTTTGGAATGGTGTGTTTGAGCTGCATTATTTGGAAAACCGCGGCGCAGCATTTGGTATGCTTCAAGATCAAAAAGTACTTTTTGTACTCATCGCCATGATTATCCTGACAGTCATTGTGTATGTGCTAGTCAAGACTCCCTATCAGAAGATGTATACGAAGCTGCATATTACACTTGTGTTTATCGCTGGTGGCGCAATTGGCAATTTGATTGACAGATTGCGGTATGATTACGTCGTTGATTTTTTATATTTCAGCCTGATCAATTTTCCAATTTTTAATGTGGCTGATATCTATGTGACATTGTCTTCTATTTATCTGGTGATTTTGTTACTGTTTGTCTATAAAGAATCTGATTTGGAATTTTTGACCTTTCGGACCAAAAAGTTCCGTGATATCAAATAATGGGAGTACCTATGAACGAAATAGTATTTGAGATTCTGCCCGAGATGCAAGATGAGCGCATCGATAAATGCATTAGCAGCTATTTGGAGGCGTTATCCAGAAGTTATATTCAAAAAATCATCAAGGAGGGGCATGTCTTTGTAAATGACACGCCTGTCAAATCGAACTACAGGGTAAAGGTGGAGGATCAAGTAAAGTTTACCATACCAGACTGCATAGAACCAGATATTCCAGCGCAGAATATTCCGCTTGATATTCTGTATGAGGATGAGGACCTTCTGATTATTAATAAACCCAAAAATATGGTGGTGCATCCTGCTCCTGGGCACTATGAAGGAACGCTGGTCAATGCGGTGATGTATCACTGTCAGGGAGCACTCTCAGGCATTAACGGTGTAATGCGCCCTGGCATCGTCCACCGGATTGACAAGGACACGACGGGGTCGATCATTGTCTGTAAAAATGATGAGGCGCATAACGCCATCGCCGCCCTGCTCAAAACGCATGATATTACCAGAAAGTACCGGGCTGTTGTACATGGTGTACTCAAGACACCACAGGGAACGGTCAATGCGCCAATCGGACGCCATCCAAATGACCGTAAAAAAATGGCAGTGAATGAAAAAAATGGAAAGCACGCTGTCACACACTATAAAGTATTGGAACAATTTGACCAGTATACATATATTGAGTGTCAGCTCGAGACTGGCAGAACACATCAAATCAGAGTTCATATGGCAAGTATCGGTCATCCGCTGCTGGGTGATACGGTGTACACGAACCGAAAATCACCATTTCATTTAGATGGACAGGTGTTACATGCGATGACCATTGGTTTTCCCCATCCGAGAAGCGGCATATATCTTGAGTTTGAGGCACCGCTTCCAGAATATTTTGAAAAGCTCCTATCTGTGCTGCGTGGCATTCGATGAGTAACAGCAAACCCATGAACTGAATAATTACCAAAATCATACAAAATTTTAAACTTTAATTTGAAATTTTTGTTCAAAAAGTATATAATAAGAATAGGTTATATAAATGTCATTCAGAAAGGATGGGATCATATGAATACTATAATTACAATTGGACGCCAGTTTGGCTCTGGAGGACATGAGATTGGTGAGAAATTAGCAAATCATTATGGAATCAAATGTTTTGATAAGGAACTTCTTTCGCGGGCGGCAAAAGAAAGCGGCTTCTGTGAAGAAATGCTCAGAAATCACGATGAGAGACCGACCAATTCGTTTCTTTACAATTTAGTCATGGACACATATACCTTTGGATATAATTCCTCCTCCTTCGTCGATATGCCAATCAGCCATAAGGTTTTTATGGCACAGTTTGATACAATCAAAAAGATTGCAGAGGAGGAACCGTGCGTAATTGTAGGACGCTGTGCCGACTATGCTTTGCAGGAGTACAAAAACTGCCTGCATCTCTTTATTCATGCAAATGAGGATGCCAAGATTGAGCGCATCAAACTAAAATACAACGTGGATGCAGACAAGGCGCGGGAGATGATGGTCAAGAAGGACAGACAGCGTCAGAGTTATTACAATTATTATTCCACAAAGAAATGGGGGCGCTCTGACAGCTATGACTTGTCGATCAACAGCAGCATCCTCGGTGTCGATGGGACGGTGAAGCTCATCATTCAATACATAGAAGATTTTGAGGAAAAGAACAAAAAGAACTAGAGATGCTTCGGCATCTCTAATTTTTTCCTGTCGGATTATACCACAGGTATATTGTTTTATTATTTTTTTCATGATATAGTAAATGCATGGAGTGGTTTGGAGTCGTGTCTTGATCAAGACACATACAGCAAACTTACATATCTAACATATGGAAACAGGTTCCACGATGAGGGACTCCCAAGCCACTCCTGTATATAGGGCTATAGCTCAGTTGGTAGAGCAGGAAAAAAGGAGCTTTGTCAAAAGCTTTTGCAGCAACTTTCTATAGGAATGATAATCCCCTTGTCGCCGGTTCGAGTCCGGTTAGCCCTATTCATCAAAAAATAATTTATTCCGGGGCCATCGCTCTATGGCAGAGCAAAGAGTCTTGTCAAAGATTCTTACAGCAACAATCAAATTTTTCGGTTCGAATCCGAATGGCCCCGATTGGAGCTGTAGTTCAGTTGGATAGAACGATATGTCAAAAGGAGCTTTGTCAAAAGCTCTTGCAGCAATTTTCTAGTCACCATATAGGTCGCAGGTTCGAGGCCTGCCAGCTCCGTTTTTGCATTTTGAGTGCGTCAGCACTCCATTTTTAAGAGGGAGGGAATTCAAATGAGTTTCATGCAGAATGTTAAAAATTTGTTGAATAATGACTATAACTCATCTGTTACCGAAAATGGAGCAGTTGGTTACAGAACATCAGGAAAGGCTCTGCTTGATTTAAACTTTGCCGTTTCCTCGCTCAGAGCTGCCTCTGCGCGGGAAATCATAGACTATTTTATCAAAGCGTATTATGAGGAGCCAAAACTGGCAATGAGGTGGCTGTTTTTTGCAGGTGATGTGCGGCAGGGTCTCGGAGAACGCAGGCTGTTTAAGACAATCCTGCTCGAGCTGGCACAGAGCCGTCCTGAGCTTGCCAAGGCTTTGATGCCATTGATTCCAGAATATTCAAGGTGGGATATCCTTGTGGCACTGATTGACACACCGCTTGCGGAGGAAGCAGTGGAACTGATTCACCGACAGCTTCAGGAGGATGGCGCCAATATGGAAAAAGGCGTGTCGATCAGCCTGTGTGCGAAATGGCTGCCATCAGAGAATGCCTCCTCAAATCACACTAAGCGCCTTGCGCGTTTATTGACCAAAAAGCTCTCCATGACAAACAGACAATACCGCAAAATGTTGGCTTCCTACAGAAGCTATCTGGATGTTGTAGAAGTAAAAATGAGCGAGAAAAGATGGCCAGATATCAATTATGAAGCAGTTCCGTCAAGGGCAAATCTACTTTATAATGTAGCGTTCCTGCGCAATGATGAGGAACGCCGCCGGACATTTCTCCATGCGGTTCAAAAAGGAGAGAAGACGATTCATGCAGGAGTACTCTATCCTCATGACATCGTACATTCCTATATGGATTATGAGAGGAAACCCGGCTGGCTGTATTTAAAGCCTGTGGATGACACGCTGGAGGAATTGTGGAAGGCACTGCCAGATTATGTGCAGGGAGCGGGCAATACACTCTGCGTCGCAGATGGTTCCGGCAGCATGTGGACAAAGGTTGGCGATTCTGGTGTGTCTTGCCTGGAGGTGGCGAATGCAATCGCAATCTACTTCTCGCAGCATTGCACCGGGCAGTTTAAGGACACGTACATTACATTTAGCCAGACGCCGCAGTTTGTAGATCTGTCTAAGGGTAAGACCTTGTTTGACAAGCTGAGTATTGCCATACATCACAATGAGGTGGCAAACACTAACATAGAGGCAGTATTTGATCTGATCCTGAACGCTGCTATCAAGTATCATATGCCACAGCAAGATCTTCCTGCCAATCTGCTGATATTGTCTGATATGGAGTTTGACACAGCAACCGCGAGCAATATCAATGGCAGATGGGGAACTCCAGACGAGAAATTGTTTGACATGTTTGCTAGAAAGTATGCATCGCATGGCTATCGTCTGCCAAGACTGATATTCTGGAATATCAATAGCAGGACGAAAACTGTACCAATCAAAGAAAATACACTTGGCGTAGCGCTGGTGAGCGGTTTTTCGCCTGTCATTACCAAGATGGTACTTAGCAATGAGATTCATCCGTACAAGATGCTGGTTCAGCAGCTCATGGTGCCGCGATATGATGCGGTGGAGCAGGCAGTATCGGAATATATTTGACAATGAAAAGGGTGTTGCAGAAACATCCTTTTTTTGTCTTGAAAAATTTTTAAAACTTATTCATCTTTTTTGGAGAGAAATAAGTCTTATATAGTGTATACAGTATCAAAACTGGCTCAAATGTCAGAAAATTTTCCTTGCAAGGGGTGACAAATGATTCATCAGAAAAACAGGCAGGACTGTGTCCAGCTGGCAGTCGAAATGTATTATGAGGATGTCTATCGTTTCTGTCGGTACTATACTGGAAATCCGACAGATTCCTACGATATCACGCAAGAGGTATTTCTAAGATATATGAAATATATGGATTCCTGCGGTCATAAAAATCTCAAAGCATATCTGTTCATGATTGCGCGCAATCTGTGCTGTGACTATTTTCGCGGACAGTCCATACAGCGTGAAAAGATTATTTCTTTTGATATGCTTGAGGAAACCGCAGCGGATGGGCACTTAGGTACTGCCAAGACAATTGCGGACTGCGACAGTGAGCTTTATCTGCGGGAACTGTTGCAAAGCATTTCACCGGAACAGAGAGAGGTAGTGATATTGCGAATCCATGACGGACTAAAATTTCATGAGATTGCTAAAATTATAGGCTGCAATCTATCGACAGTGAAATCACGCTTTCGGCTGGGAATCGCCAATATCAAGAAAAAAATAGGAGGTAATCATGCGTAAAGAGTATCACAATATCACAAAATACTTTGAAGAAATTGACAATGATGTCATAATAGACGCGTGCGAAAAAGAGAAAACATTACAATGCATTCGAGTCAGAAAGTTCGCATCAGAAAACATGATGCGTACACGATGGCAGATTGTGAAAAGCCAGCTTCATTATATGGACAAAAGTATATTATGGATTCATTTGATGACCTGCTTGGGCGCGATTCTCTTTGTGTGGACAAAATGGTATGATTTACAGAATTGGGAAAAATATAGCATGATCTTGGCTGGCGTGCTTGGCGCATTGTCTGTTCTGGAAGTCGGCGGTATGTTTTTTTCAGGAACGACAGAGCTAGAATCAAGCTGTTACTTTAATGTGCGCCAGCTCGCCGCTTTTCAGATGACCTATTCCGGCATTCTCAGCCTGGCGGCATTGCTGATCTCTACCGTTTTTGCAAACATGAGACTGGAAAAGAATATCATAGCCGCAGGGATTTATATTCTTGTTCCCTTTGTGTCTACAGAATGTGTCTGTCTGACCATAATGCTCACAGAGATTGGAAGACGAAATATACTGCTATTGATAGCCGCAGGTGCCTTTTCGGCCTTTTTCTGGGGCATAATGACCTCAATTCCCGCACTGTATGAGACATCGGCAATGATTTTCTGGATTGGTGTATTACTGATTGGGATTGGCATTTTTGCGTTACAGATCAAATGGTTTTTCAATGCGTTGGATAAGGGGGAAATCGTATGTGCAGATTAGCGTTGACTGGACTTGAAAAAGTATACAGAGACAAAAAACAGGAAAAAAAGGCTGTGCAGGATTTGACTGTACATTTTGAACATGGTGTATATGGGCTTCTCGGCGAAAATGGTGCTGGAAAGACCACTCTGATGCGCATGATTGTCGGCATCTTGAAACCGACACATGGAGAGATTACATGTGATGCAATTCCCATTAGACAGCTTGGTGGGGCTTATCGAAGTCTTTTGGGATATCTTCCACAGGATTTTGGCTATTATAAGGATTTCAGTGCAGTGCGATTCCTGAATTACATTGCGGCATTAAAAGCTATCGAGCCAAAGACTGCCAGAGAGCGCATTGACCAGCTGCTTGAAACTGTGGGATTGACAGATGTGCAGAATAAGAAACTAAAAACATTTTCGGGCGGGATGCTGCGGCGCATTGGCATTGCACAGGCACTTTTGAACGAGCCGAAAATACTGATTCTGGATGAGCCAACAGCAGGGCTTGACCCAAGAGAGCGCGTGCGCTTTCGAAATATCATCAGTGCACTGGGAAAGAACCGCATTGTCATTTTGTCTACGCATATTGTGTCAGATGTTGAGTATATTGCAGATCAAATTATGATTATGAAACAAGGAACATTTATCAAAACAGGGACACATGCGCAGATTTTAGAGCCCGTGGCTGGCTGTGTCTGGAAGTGTGTCGTATCGGAGGAGGAAGCGGATGAGCTTAACGCGTCATATGCAGTGAGCAATCTCAGGGGGAGTGAGCGCGGCGGACAGGTTGAGCTTCGGATTGTCTCGCAGGAGAAGCCGCATCGGGATGCCATCGCTGCTGAGCCTGTTTTGGAGGATGCTTATCTGTATTATTATGTATGTGAACGAGGCCATCAAAGAGGTTCTTGGGAATAAACCAGAATGGAGGAAACCTATGAGATTATATAAAATGGAATTATATAAAATATGCTCTAAGAAGCTGTTTTTGTTTAGCGCTGCGGCTGCGCTTACACTTCTGCTGCTGTATTTGTACTCAGCTGTAATGGACAGCGATGCAACGATAAACGGTGTAAAATATACAGGGATTCAGGCGATCAGGATGAACCGGCAGATTACAGAGGAATTTAAAGGAGAACTGACAGATGAAAAGATCACAAAGATTGTTGAAAAATATGGATTTCCTAATGGCGTAAAGGAACCCCACAATAAATTTTTAAATAGTAATTATTTAAATAATTATGTCATGATACATTTTTCGGATGGATATTTTCGCGGACTTGACAACTATCAAGTAGCAACACATACCAAACCAATCGCAGAATCAGATTTGGGGCAGGCGAGTGCAGCAAACAGTAAGTCATTGAAGCTAAACTATACCTATGGCTGGCAGGTATTTTATGATGGGCTGGGTATGGGATGTCTGCTTGGAATGGTGCTCATACTCCTTTCCTTGTCACCAGTCTACGCGGAAGAGAACTATCACAATACACGGTCGCTGTTGTTTACCACAAAAGAGGGAAAACAGAGGGACATTGCTGCTAAAATTGCTGCCGGCATGACTGTTGCAGTTGGTGTGTTTGCCATGATTATACTTTTGATTTTTGTATTTGCAGAATGTGTATATGGATTGGATGGACAGGACTGTTTTAGCGGTCAGGTATTGGAAGATGTCTTTGTCTATGAATTTAATGACTATCATAATAGTTCAACATGGACAATTTTGAATTATATTTTATACTATATTGGAGAATGTTTTGCAGGCTTTGTATCAATTGCGGCGACTTCATTGTATTTTTCATCGCACTGCAAAAGTCCATTTCAATCAATCATAGTATCTGTCCTGTGTTTGTTTATTCCTGTTTTCCTGAACCTTTTGGGACGGGATAACTTTCGAGGCATTATATTTCAGCTTAGCCAGCTTAGTGTTTTGCTGTTTCCTGCAATTGCAATGATGAGTCTGATACCAGATACCTTCAATCAAACCGTTTCCAGACTTGGAAAAGTATTGTTGTTTGTGCTTCCTATGCTGATTGGACAGTATTTCAGACATCGCTTTCCATTTTATTATACAGTGCCGATCATACTTTTTCTCAATGGTACTGCGGAGGATTTAAATTTTCTCCAAAGCCAGGAAGGCTTTTCGTGGGTGCGCCAAGGTATCTTTCTCTTTATAACTGGGGTATCCGGGTTATATCTCGTGTGCAGCTGGCGAAAGTATCAGTCATAGTGCTTTGAATGTTCTTTTTCAGATGCTATAGTCGTGGAATTTTAGAGAGGCGATTGAATCTCATGGATAAAATTGATATACTAATGAATAGACCATACTGCTGATACAGCCATACAACAAAGCAAAGATACGCGTTATACACAGGCACTTGAAGATTTTGAGAATATATACCGACAAAAGTATCGTTGAAACGCTCACAGAAGCTTGATATACGATCAATACATGGAAATGAGGAATGATAAAGAACTATGAAGCGCGAAAAGAAACAGATGTATGAATATATTTGCCCTAAGTGTAAGACAAAAATAGAGGCAGAAAAGGACAAGCGTTTACCGTCTATGTACTGTGAAAATTGTCGAAGATCTAAGCAGTTAACTATGTTGAGACGGATACAGCCAAGAACTGTTCAGGATGCAGAAATCCAAGGAGATTACAATGGCAAAGGTATATGAAATTGCTGACTTTCAGAGACGGGAAATTGGAAATAAGGAATTTATCACAAAGTTTGGCGGACAGCCAGATTGGGTCATAGTGGAGAATTGGCCTATGAGCGAGGGATGGGATGACCGGAAAATGACTTTCATCGGGCAACTCTACCTAAAAAAAAATATGATAGGAAATCACCAAGACATGATGGTGTATCTGTTTATGACACAGCCCAAAAATGTTGATGACAGTTTTTTTGATCCAGATATCACAGAGTGGGAGGGGGGTGAAACCGCAGTTATCATCCAATGTGTCGATACTGTAGAAAGCCCATCATCAGGAGAAATAGGTCCACAAGTTTTCGATGAAAACGATCAACACTACGAATATTTGCCTGTTTTAAGAGAGACACAGGAGGCTGATAGCAACGAAGAATTTTATTGCATTGATATTGACAAAATAGGTGGAACGCCAGCATTCTTTCGGAGAGATGATACACCAGAAAATGGCGATTGGAAGCTGCTGTTACAGTTACATTGTAACTTTTTGCCATTTGTGCTGCGCGCTGGCGATATTCCCACAATGTTTGTCTTTGTGACAAGCGATTTCAAAAAAGGCGGCATCTTAATACAGGATTAAAATATATTTTCTTTCTCTCATTGACGTTCCTCTACTCGATTTAGGGCATGATTCTGTTTTTGGAAGCTTAATATTCGTTCTTTTTGTAAATACATATTGTCAACGGATAAGAGAAGAGAAATGTCATCAGCGCACATGCCAAAAGAACAGCATCTCCGATGATAATCGCAGCGATTCCCGGAGTCAATAATTGATTGAGTATGCTGATAATCACATAGTCAATGCAACTAGCGCAAACCAAAGCAATGATCAAAACAACTTCCCCCCGTTCTTCGCCACACAAATAAAAGAAAGGAAAGTAGATTGCGCTCATAAAAAGGCTGATACTGATTCCAATCGCAAACAGCGTGAGAATATCAAAAGGCTGATCGAACTGGCAGCCGTGAAGAAGCCATGAGATACCGATTTCAGCGCTAGCAAAAACAAGACCGACAAAGATCCATATCAATTGATTCCAGAACTGACTCTCAATAATTTCTGCCCGTCTTACAGGCAATGTCAATTTATATTTCACCCATTTTGAAGTAAACTCGTTTTTGACGACGATAAGCGCACATACAGAAAAGCCGATTATCCCCATCAGTCCATAGCCAATTAGCAGAGACTGGCTGATAACACTGACAACAAAGATTCCTGACAGAAGCATAAAAATCGCAAAGAGTTTTCCGCTCAAAAAAGTAGCATACAAATTATTTTTTAGAAGTCCTTTCATACTCGATTCCCCTTTACCAAAATCAGCATTATTTCATCAATAGAAGTATGATCAATCACAACATCTTTATATTTTCGCGCCGCCTCTTTCCCGTCTGACACCAAGACATCCGTCTGACAATCACGTTTCCGATAAGCGATTATATCGCGTTTGTCTAATGATAGGAATTGGCTTTCTTTGCAGCGCATGACCGCATAGCGATAAACCAAATCGTTTTTGGACACAGTCATGAGAAGCCTGCCATTGTGAAGAAACGTAATGTAGTCTGCCACTTTTTCCAAATCACTTGTGATATGAGAAGATAAAAAAATAGAGTGGCTCTCATCCTGGACAAATTCAAGAAAAACATCGAGCATTTCTTCGCGCATGACAGGGTCTAATCCACTGGTCGCTTCATCCAAAATCAGTAATTGCGGATGATGAGACAGTGCGACAGCAATCGCTAGTTTCATTGTCATTCCTCTGGAGTAGTTCTTGATTTTTTGCGTAGGCAATAATTGAAACTGCTCCAAATATTGCTGAAACAGAATATTGTCCCACTGGGCATAAAATCCTGACATGACACTGCAAAGTTGTTTTGCTGTCCAGAATCCTGGAAAATTATTACCGTCATAGACAACGCCAATTTTCTCCCGAATATCAGTGTCAGTGTCCAGCATTTCCCTGCCAAATAACTTTACCATTCCGCTGTCCTTTTTGACCGTATTCAAGATACAACCAATCGTAGTCGTCTTGCCGGCTCCGTTTTCACCAACAAAACCTCCGATAGCGCCATAGGGCAGTGAGAGCGTCAGTTTGTCCAGTGTAAAGTTGGATTTTGGAAATGTTTTGGAAATCTGGTGAAGTTCTAAAATATTTTCCATATCACGCATCCTCCTCATAAAATAAAGTTAACAGCTCCTTAAGCTTTTCAAGAGAAATATTATTCATGCGCCCGATTTCGGCGGCAGCCTGTAAATGCTCCTCCGCGATACGCTGTTGCTGTTCCTGATAAAATTCTTTGTTTTGTGCTGATACATAGCTTCCTCTGCCAACAGTAGTCTCAATAAAACCATCTCTCTGCAAATCCTCGTAGGCTTTCTGTACTGTGATCACACTCACATGAATAGACTTCGCCAAAGCCCGCATAGAAGGAATCGCATCACCAGCGTGCAGATCACCATTCATAATCAATGCTTTGATCTGTGACGTGATTTGCTCGTAAATCGGTTTGTTGGCATTGTTGCTGATAATGATTTCCATGAAAATACCACCTCAGTTTGCATAGTGTACTTAATGTATAAGCACATTATAACACTTTTTTCATTTTCGTCAATCCCTGTTTTAGCAAGCTATGTGAAAATTGTAAAATTGACTATTATCTATTTTTTGTACAGCAGGATAGAATGATTGTACATATAGAAAAAAAGCAGCTTTGGTGGTATCATGATTATATATGTATTCATATCATCATTATTACGATACTTCTATGGAATATGAGTAGAATATGGATATCTACAAAACTGTAAGAATATGAGATGTACGTGGATGTATGTGGATTCACTCTGTGTGTATATGACAGAAAATCAGTTGCATTAGCAGGTACAAGGAGATTTCGAGAGACTATTTCATACTTAAGGAGGACATAAATATGCTTAAACTGGAGAAAGTAACTGGAAAAAATATATGGGATATTTTGAAGCTGCGTGTAAACGAAACGCAGAAAAACTTTGTGGCAGGCAATGATATCAGCATAATCGAAGCCTATACCGCTATAACGGGAAATGGATACGCCTTCCCTTTTGGAATATATGATGACGATACGCCGATTGGTTTTTTAATGATTGGTTTTGATACGGACGACTACTGGGAAGATGCCCCGTTAATAGCGACAGGAAATTATAATCTCTGGCGATTGATGATCGATAAAAACTATCAGAACAAAGGATATGGGAGAGAAGCAGTCAGGCTTGCATTGGAATATATAAAAACGTTTCCCTGTGGTGAGGCAGAATATTGTTGGTTATCTTATGAACCAGAGAACAAAACCGCCAGCCAGTTATACCATTCGTTTGGATTCGTCGAAACCGGAGAGATGGACGGAGAAGAATTGATTGCCATTTTAAAATTATAAAGATAAAACGGTATTTTCTCATTCGCAGACTATCTAATAATCGTAGGAGAGAGCGTGCTTTTTTCCAACATCATCACTCAATAAGCGTCGTGCTTTTTTCAACATCAAGCATCCGAGCGCGAATTACTTTTGAAAAGGGCACCGCGCTGCTCAGCGGTCAGCCCACGCTGTTTCCCAGTGATGCGCCAAAGTTCCGTATTCACCCCGTCTACGGGGTGCGCACAGATATATCACAAGAGGTGGTATGTGCGCTCTTCGAGGGGCAAGTTTCACTTGCATGGACTCCTGCGGAGGAAGGAAGAAATTTAATGGAAATTTGATAGAAGTATGAGTGTGATTGTGGTATTCTATTAGAAATACAAATCAGAATTTGAGGGATAAAATATGAGTATATTAGAAACAGTTTTTAATTCAAGAAAATTTGACTTGAATGATGATGTTCTGATGGAATTTGATAACTACTTTGATGAAAAAAGTAAGGATTATAATAGTTTTTGTTTAGACGAAGAAGATATTAATCCTTTACAAAACCTTGTAGCACGGATTAAGTTTGCTAACTCAGATAGTGTAATTTATGTATCTACTTATGGCTATGAAATCACAAATAGTAAAGGAGAAAAATCAACATACGCCGATGCTCTTTGGATTGACACAGTTTTACCCATTTCCCAAATAGAGTCACTTATTGAAAAAAGTGGTGTTGCTAAACCAAGCGATATTTCTTTTGTTGGGGATAGTGATGAATGTGGAAACTATAAAGTATGGCTTATAGCTCAGAAAGCGAATAATCCTCATATTATAGAGCTGACGGACCATAAGAAGATAGACCATATGATAATATTATATTGGGATTGATAAGTTATAAAATTCCAACTTGTGTAAATAACCATTATCATAATCACAACTGAATAAGTAACACAGCGTCAGAGCGTATAGAAATTTTAATCTATGCGCTCTTTTTTCGTAAATGAGCAAGCATATGACAGAAATCAAAAATGAGCAACATACCCCAAGTTTCAAACGGAAGTTGGGGAACACCACTTACACCATCAAGGTACATTTCAGCAAAGACACTGATAAAACCTTTAAGGACAGAGTGCAAAAGCTGATTATTAATGAGTGCCTTGAAAAAAATCAGAAATAATCTACGTCAACACTTTACTACTTTTATCAGAGGAAAGGATATTTGCTGACGCTTTCTAAGACTTTAAGGCGTTTCAGATCACCAGGGAAGCCATGGCATCTTAATCCCTGCCCACACCGTTCTATCGCAGAGAAGAAGTGTCGTCGGATGTGATTGATTCAAAATATTTTGTGGGATATGCGTTGAAAAAGAATTTATTGGTCGTTCAGATTTGGTGTTATCATAAATAGTATTATTGTCCATAATGGTTCTTGTTGGATATTATGTTTGTAAAATGAATAAGATATAAAGTCAAATAAGATATAAAGTCAAATAAGGTATAAAGTCAAAAGAGCTTCTAAATAATTTAGAGGCTTTTTTTAATGCACAAACCCACGAAGGCGAAGTATGTCACTATTAATGCACAGACCCACGAAGGCGAAGTATGTCACTAAAGCGACAAACGAATTGAGCGTCAAGTAGAGGAAGATACATCTTTCACACTCGATTGTACAACTCCCACACAAAAAGTATGACGCGAAATCGGGGCGCGAAGAACATCCGAACAGAATATTCTCTGACCTGCACCATAAGTGGAAATTTTTACATAAAACTCAGTAAAATAAGGCCTTACGCATTGACAAACTATCAATTGATAGTTATAATATCAATTGATAGTTTAGTATATCTGGAGGTGCTTAAAATGGCGAAAAGTACATTAATAAAGACAGTTCATACAGATTGCCCAATCTGTAATACATTTCATCAAGTAGAAGAACGTGCGCGAATGACCAACACCATAATGAAGCAGGAAAAAATCTTTTATGAGGAACATTTTTATATCTGTAAGAATACTGGTGAGCAAACCAGCAAAGAACGCAATGAGTTTAAAACAGAAGCTTTGGAGGATTCAAATCTCATGTCGGCAAGAAATGCTTATCGAAGAGCACATAATCTGCTTACCTCCGACGAGATTGTGTCCGTCCGTGAAAACTATGGTTTGACACAAGTGGAGTTTGCCAAATTACTAGGATGGGGAGAGGCTACAATTGCTCGATACGAGAGCAAGGCAATCCAAGATGAAGCATATGACACAATGCTTCGAATGATTCAGGAAAATCCGCTCATGGCAATTAAATTTTTAGATAAGAATGGGGATAAATTTCAAGAGACAAAAAGGATGCAAATTCGAACTAAAATGATTGAAAAATTAGATACTTATGGAAAAGAATATCTTTCGCGTCAAACACTTATAGGTACATATGTAAAATTTTCGATTCCTTCTGATTTTAATGGATATAAAATTCTTGACATAAACAAAATTGAATGCATTATATCTTACTATGCAGAACAACTGGCAGATCTCTACAAGACTCAATTGATGAACATGCTCTGGTACGCAGATGTTTTATATTTTAAATCATATAATAATTCTATGACCGGGCTGGTATACCGCCATGAATTGATGGGCGCATTTCCAATCGGCCATAAAAGCTTGACGCATCTCAAAAATATCAACATTCAGGCAGAAGAGGAGTATGAATCAACCAAATATCACTTTTATCCGAATACGGCTTTGGATATGTCAGAAATGTCCAAAAATGAACTGGTTATTTTGGACTCAGTGATTGCAAAATTTAGAAACTACAATGTGACTGATATTGTTGACTGCATCCGAGAGGAAGCTGCTTTTCAACAGACAAATCAGCATGATATTATTCCGTACAGTCTTGCGAAGAAAACAAGAGTTTTTTAAGACAACTATTAAAGATTGCGCGAATGAACATTAGATCGGAAAAGATATTTTTATAAAATGTCACAAGAACAGCTTTACGTCATAAGAACGAACCAATAAATTATTGAGAATGATTTGGATAAAAATAATTTATTGAGTTTGTTCTTTGTATTATAAAAACAAAATACTTGAACTAGAGCAACTCTATGAAATAAAAAATTACAAAATCAACATTAAATGATGTGCGTCTATGTACACCAAAAAAATTAAATATTGAATAGAGTTGAGATGATTAATGAGAGCTGAGAAAAATTTAGCATGAATTAAAATTTATTTCTTTAAATAGTGTATATTATAATTGTTCCTTTGAAAATATAAAATAGTAGTGATATCTATCTATTCGTTAAAGCATACTTTAACGAATAGTTACTGCATTTTTTATAATTCAACCTAGATTTTCTATGCCAAATCAAATTACAAAGTTTCTTATTTTTTACTACTTATTACTTTTCATACTTCCACTGTGTTCCCTGTCTTCTCCACCTTCCTTCTGATTATGATACAGTGATTTCTTATAGTATGTAAGATATAAATCTAAAAATCGTATATTATGGATATATAGTTTCTATTTAACAGTTATGATCAAATTTCTCCTTTTATCAAAAATCTGTAGCTTACATGGTCTTTTCATTGTTCTTAAAAAATTTTGCTGCCTACATATTTTCTTTTTATTGTGACCATAGAATTTTACTGCCTACATGTTTTCTTTTTCATTAAATCTAAAGAATTTGCTGCCCGTATGTTTTCTTTTTATTGTGTCTATTACCTTACTCTAAAATTATCTTGCCACAATGGACATATATACTAAAAATCTATTTAACCATGTATTCTGCACTTCAATCCAATCACAATCTTACTATAAATACGATTGCTGGAATCTCTTTTCAGCCGCGGTTACTCTATAGTTCAATCCAGTCATACATCCTACTAAGCGTAGATTATATAAGTCAGATATTACTTACTTACTGCTAGAATATGCACTGCCACAGGCGGTTAGACGTTCTTTTCATATTATCCAAATTATGCTTTATGTTGAGATTAGAACCCTAGTGTGCTACAATTAGGAAATAGACAAATCTCATATTCTTAACAGGAGGAAGAATAACATGGAAACAATTATGGATACTCTTTTAGATCATGTTCGTCTTGATGCAATCGATCAATTAAAGAATACAGATAAAATTACTAAGGAACAGCAAGATCAAATGATTGAAGTAATCAAAGAGATTATAGACCTTTCTAATCTTGCGCGTAGAGAGGGGCTCCTAGCTTTGGAGGATTTGACGAAAAATATGACTTCAGACCTGTTAAAACAACTTATCATATTGGTCGTAGATGGAACATTTCCACACATTATTGCTGAAATTGGAACAAATATTTATTGGACAAAGTCATCCAAAGGCCCCGATGCTATGATGGACTATATGTATCTCAGAGGGATGCTTGGCATTCAAAATGGAGAAAATCCCAGAATATTATTAGAGATTCTTTTGAGCTTAATGCCGTATGCACATCGTGAGGACTATCGTGCACAAATAGAATCCCTGCACCAAAGGGAAGGCATGGATAAATTATTCAGTATTCATCCAGCTTTTCAGGATGAAAAAACAATGGAATCTATTCATAATTTGGAACATGTTGTCAGCAAATTACCCAATCGATGTATACAGCGCATATTGCATGAGTTAGATCACAGAGATTTGACAATCTGTGTATATGTATTTCAGCAGAATATACGGAAGAACATTTTGGACAATCTCAGTACCGGAATGGCACAAGCTATTATGGATGATATGGCACTCTGTCAGTCAATCAGCGAAAATACTGTGTATACAAGTTTGATCAAAGTACAGGACATAATCAATCATTTGCAGAAAAATGGCGAAATCTGCTATGCCTTAGACGAAAATTCCTAAAGAAAAAGACCTATAATACGTGTGGTATTTATAGGTCTTTTTTAGCGCAATATATAAAACGAAGTAAATATATCTTCACTATTCAAACGCAGTTATTTTGTTTTAGCTTCACTATTTTGTGTTTGTGCTTTATCATCATTTTTATTGTGCTGCTTTTTTTCATGACTCTTTACTAATATTTTTGTAATTTCAGGAAAAGGCTTTTTGGCATTTGCCGGAAAATCAACATATTCTTTCGATCCCGTGTCAATATACAACAGCCTTAAATATTTTCCTGTTTCTGGTGACAGATTTCTAGCTGAAAGTCGAGATTCAATCAGCGATTTCATAAAAGCAAACAATATTGCAAAAATTGGTACACCGATAATCATTCCAAAGATTCCCCAGATTCCGCCAAAAAACGTAATGGAGAATATAACCCAGAAGCTAGACAATCCAGTTGAACTTCCCAAAATCTTTGGTCCAATGATATTTCCATCAACCTGCTGTAGAATAATCACAAAGATTGCAAAATAAACAGCCTTCAGTGGATCAACAAATAGAATTAACAATACTGATGGAATGGCTCCCAAAAATGGTCCAAAAAACGGAATAATGTTTGTAACACCAATGATTACACTGATCAATACACAAAACGGCATTCCCAAAATACTCGTAATTGCAAAACATATAACACCTATAATGATAGAATCCAAGATTTTTCCCACAAAGAATCCACCAAAAGTTTTGTGTGCAAAGCGTACATTGCTGATAAAACGATTCGCACCTTCGACAGAACAAAATGCATACACTATCTTTTTTGCCTGAGCTGCAAACAATTCCTTGCTCGCTAGTAAATAAATTGATATGATAAAACCAATCACGAGATTCCATACTGCTTTAAATATAGAATAAACACTCATTGATACAGAGGTTATCACATTGATCACATTGCTCAGTTGTGACAGCATTTTCGTAACATTGTTGACACTATTGAGCTGTGGAAGTACAGTTGTGTTAATGAATGTTGTCAAATCCATGGAGGACTGATTGATAAATTCAATAACACTCTTTTCAATTTCTGGATTATCACCGAAAAGTTTCGATATCCACAAGATAATTGTATTAATGTAATTTGGAAATTGTTCTAAAATTGTTCGTATACTATTGTAAATCTGCGGAATTACAATGGAGAAAAAAGCATATATCGCCCATAAAACTAATACTTCAGTAATGACTATAGACAAAAAACGCTTTTGACCTTTTTTGTGGCCAATTTTGAAAAAATCAAATAAAGGTGTTGTGATATTTCGTTCTGTCGCATTGACTAGCGGCGCAATTAGGTATGCAAGTATAAATCCATCTATGACTGGCATTAACACGACAAACAAATTTTTAAGCGTCAATGACAAACTGTCCAAATGGAAAATAACATAATAACTTGCAAAGCCTCCCAAAACGACAAAAAAGGCTGTCAGCCCCCACTTCATGTAGTCTTTGTTGTTCTTCATTTTTTACTTTACTCTCCTATTCTTTTCAGCAGTTTTTGTAGTATCACTGCTCTTCTTCACCTTTCATTCAACCAAAAATCTATATTCTTTTGTTGGAAAATATTGAAAAGTGTTATAAAATGATTATAGCATAATATATAGGATAATTATACTAAAGTTTTGTAAAATAAATTTAAATTTTGATGCTATGGTAACTTCCCCAATTTCCGATTACATATTTTGGGATGAAATGTCTCCGATGAAAATCGCGTACAAGATATTGGGATATCAGCTAGTCAAATTGTAATATAGGTACTAGAAACACTTTTCCGAAAAGGGAAAAATTTATCTGTAAAGGAGTTGTATAAATTTGGAAAAAACAAGCAAAACAACATCGACATACCATGACGAAGTAAACAAAAAAAATATAGTGCATTTAAGAGAGCTGCTGGATACTCTCCCCACATTTTGCGGCCAGTATTTCAGAGGGATGCAGGAATATATATCAAGCAGGACTCGAGTCGCTTATGCCTATGATATTCGGATATTTTTTGAGTATCTTCATGAAAGCAATCCTGTTTTCAAAAAAACGCCAATCAAAGAATATCGGCTCGAAATTTTAGACCAAATTACGAGGATGGATATCGAGGAATATTTGGAGCACTGTGCATATTACACCAAGGACGGCAAGGAATACATGAATGATGAGCGCGGAAAAGCAAGGAAACTTGCTTCATTAAGAAGTTTCTACAATTATTTCTTTAAAAATGAAATGATTGAAAAAAATCCAGCGGCGCTTGTGCAAATGCCAAAGCTCCACGAAAAGGAAATCATTCGTCTTGATCCTGACGAAGTTGCTATTCTTCTTGATACTGTTGAAACAGGCGAAAAGCTCACGAAGAAGCAACTGCAATATCATGAGAAAAATAAACTGCGCGATATTGCTCTGCTGACACTGATGCTTGGAACAGGAATTCGTGTATCCGAATGTGTCGGTATTGATATTCAGGATGTTGATTTCAAAAATAATGGCGTCAAGATCCGACGCAAAGGCGGATATGAAGCTGTAATATACTTTGGCGAGGAGGTTGAGATTGCACTTGTTGATTACTTGGAGCAGCGCTCTGTCATGACTCCCGTCGAAGGACACGAAAATGCTTTATTTCTATCAATGCAAAATAAACGAATCACCGTGCGTGCCGTAGAAAATTTGGTTAAAAAGTATGCTTCTGTGGTTACATCCCTGAAGAAAATAACACCTCATAAATTGAGAAGTACCTATGGCACTACGCTTTACAGAGAAACTGGAGATATTTACCTTGTGGCAGATGTACTAGGCCACAAGGATGTAAATACCACCAGAAAACATTATGCGGCTCTTGAGGAGGACAGGCGTCGCCAAGCTGCAAAAGCTGTTACATTGAGAGAAAAACGATCTCAGTACTCTCCAGACACGACGGAATAATAAGGAATAATAATATAACTACCTGCAACAATATCATCAGAGGTTAGATTATTTACTTTTTTAATTTCTGATACATATGCACGTGTATTTTCATAGTACGCTGAATCAAAGTAATCCTTTGCAATAGACCATAATGTATCACCGTTTGTGATTTCCACGCTCTTGTAATATTTACAGGATGGTTGATTTCCACGCTCATTGGCTTTAGTCGATAAGGAAATGAACAGAACAGAGATCATTATTACTGTTACGAGAGAGATCGCCAGCGTAAGCATGTGTAGTTTAATTTGATTGAGGCGCTTCTGTCTGTTAATGAGAGCTTTCGTTACATAGTTTGTATTCATCATAAAACATTTCTCCTTTGCAGTATAGGTGGGCGAACAAAAATTCCAAACATAAATTCCGAACAGCTGTTTAAAACAGATTATACAGAACAAAGTTTTGCTTGTCAAGACATATCCAAAAAATTTCCAAACAATTTTTCGGAATATACGTTTGCATTTTGTGGAAAAATGTGTTATGATGGTAAAGAAGATATATCTACAAATAATTAGGAGGACATACATATGGCATATGGGAAAATAACAGCAAAACAGAAAGAAATATTAGAGTTTATCAAGGCAGAGATTCTTAGAAAAGGGTATCCACCATCAGTTCGAGAAATTTGTGAAGCAGTGAATCTCAAGTCCACTTCTTCTGTTCACTCACATCTTGAAACCCTTGAGAAAAATGGCTATATTAGAAGAGATCCGACGAAACCCCGTGCGATTGAGATTATGGATGACAGTTTCCAGATGGTACGCCATGAGATGACAAGCGTTCCTATTGTTGGAACAGTTGCTGCTGGACTGCCAATTCTTGCAGAACAGAATATAGAGGGCTACTTCCCTATTCCGGCTGAGATGGTTCCCGCTGGTGATTCATTTGTCCTAAAGGTAAAAGGAGACAGTATGATCAATGCCGGTATCTTTAATGGGGATCGTATCTTTATACATGTATGCAATACTGCCGAAAATGGTGATACTGTAGTCGCTCTGGTTGATGATTCTGCGACAGTAAAGACGTATTATAAAGAAGATGGACATTATAGGCTTCAACCTGAGAATGACACTATGGAGCCCATTATCCTAGATGATGTAGAAATACTGGGAAAAGTTTACGGTGTTTTTCGTCTCTACAACTAAGTTCTTTCTAATGTCTACAGATGCTCAAATAAAAAGCCAGTGGTCAGAAGTTTTGATTGACCATTGGCTTGTAATAAATATTTATTGAATTAAGCTTCTTGATTTAAGGGGTTTTCTTGAAATGTATGTGTATCAAGAACTTTACCATCTCGCCAAATACGCTCTAAATCATAAAAACCACGACTCTCTCGGTCAAAAATGTGTACGAGAAAATCATTGTAATCCATCAAGATCCAGTTGGCTGTATTATATCCTTCGATGTTTTTGGGACGGATTCCGCTCTTCGCCAGCCGTTCTTCTACATTGTCTGATAATGCCTGTATCTGACTAGTATTGGAGCCATTTGTGATGACAAAATAGTCTGCAATTGTTGATACTTCACTGATATCAATGAGTTGGATATTCTCTGCTTTCTTATCCTCTAGGGCATCAACAATTGTCTTTAAGGTATCATTTATAGTATTCAAATAGCATTCCCTCCTTTGAGCTGCAAATATGATATAAATTTTCAACGCTTCAGATGTTTTGAAACTGTCAAAGATGTACTATGAGCTACATACGCCTAACAATTTAGTGCTTTTGGTTTGTATGAAACTGTCATGGTAGTTCTCACATAACTGTCATACGTAGTCTGCGTCATTTGATCTATGGGATTTCCTTTTTGCTCAAGGAATTTTAAGGTATTTGATAAAATCTTTTCCATTGCCTTGTCTATATCGACAAACGCAAGCTGCCGGATTAGGTCAAGTTCTGGAATCGGATTGCGGGACGGTTCAATGTAATCCGCAATAAATATAATTTTTTCTAGCAGCGACATATCTGGGCGGCCTGTTGTATGCCATGTGATCGCCTGGAGAATATCTTCATCCTGAATATCAAATTTTGTTTTGGCAATAAAGGCGCCCACCTTGCCATGCAAAAGATATGGGTGGCTTGTCTCGAAATTACTACATGGTAGTTTGTTCTTCTCACAAATACGAAGTTTTTTATTATTATCCATACACTTTGCACAGTCATGTAAAAGACCTGCAATCTCAGCTCTCTTCATAAAATTTGAATTGCTAGGGTCAGGATTGTACCGCATTGCCATCGCAACCGCAGTGGATGCTACGCCCAGTGTGTGATGATAACGGTCTTTCGTCAGATGTTTCTTTAAATACTTTTTAATCTTCTTCATAATATAAATGCTCCTGTTCTATATAGTGTGCAACCATCGGCGGAACCAAATCATAAATTGGTTTGCCGTGTTTGACTTTCGCTCTTATATCTGTAGATGATATATCCCATTTTGGGGTATTGAGATAAAGAATGTCTGCCCCTAATTCGGACAAAGCAGTTCCCTTTCTTTGAATCGCACCAAGATCATACTCATCTCTCACTGCGCAGACTAATGTAGCTGATTGAAAAATCTGCTCAGGGCATTTCCAGTGCTCTATCTGAAATAGAGAATCGGCCCCAATAATAAAGTAATATCGCAAATCTGGGTTTGACTTGGTCAAATCATGCAAAGTCTCAAAAGTATAGGTATTGCCTAATTTTTGTACTTCAATCAGTGACAATTCGAATTGTGGATATTCCTCTATCGCCAATGCTACCATTTCAACCCGCTTCTGCGTCTCCAAAACATTTTGTTTCATATACGAATTTCCACTTGGCATAAAGAGAACTTTATCCAGCAAAATCTGTTCCTGTGCTTTCAAGGCTAATCGCAAATGTCCATAATGAATAGGATCAAAAGTACCTCCCATAATTCCAACACGATTTTCCATGAACGCCCTCCACTTTTATTTGGGTAAGATAATTTTAGGATTTTGTTTAAATGGTTTATATAGTACTATTTTTTTGCCTATCACCTGTACGACCTGTGCATGCGTCCGCTCGGCGATAACTGTGGCAATCTCTTTGGGATCATCAATGCAGTTTTTCAACACGGCTACTTTTACGAGCTCATGTGTGTTGAACACTTCTGCAATCGCTTCAATGTTTTCTGGCGTTACAGACGATTTACCAATCTGAAACAGTGGTTCTAAGTTCATTGCCAGTCCCTTTAAATAGGATCTCTGTTTGCTAGTCATGGTGTTCTCTTTCCTTTCTTTGACTTATTCCTTGTAGTAGCTAAATGCAAGTCCGTACATCCGAACGGTATCGCCCTCCTGAATGTTAAGCGCTTCCAATTCATCCAATATTCCATTATCTTTTAGGAATTGTTGGAAAAACTTAAATCCGCGCTCAGACTCAAGATTGGTATAGCCAAGCATTTTTTCGATGCGGGGACCTTCCACGACATATACATTGTTTTTCTCATCATACTCAACGGTATAAGGCTCTGTCCCCACGACAATATCTGTATCAGGATGAAACTCAGCTTCAAAGATAACTGGCGGTTCATCAATTCCAGCAAGCAAGTCTGACACGAAATATAAAAGTTCTTTTAATCCCTGCCCGGATACCGCAGAGATTGGAAAAACCTTCATCCCCTTTGGTTCAAATTCGTCTTTGATACGGGCAATCGGGTCATCGTTCTCGGCAAAAATGGCATCTATTTTGTTGGCAGCAATCACCTGCGGTCTATGGGCAATATCTACATTATAGGCTTCCAGTTCTTTATTGATTGCATAGATATCTGCAACGGGGTCCCGCCCTTCTGTAGATGCAGCATCTACCAGATGGATTAATACTTTTGTACGTTCAATATGACGAAGAAATTCATGACCAAGGCCAACACCCTCAGAAGCTCCTTCTATAAGTCCTGGGATATCAGCAATGACAAACCCTTTTGCATCATCGAGGTCTACAACACCAAGATTTGGATTCAATGTCGTAAAATGATAATTGGCAATCTTTGGTCTTGCATTTGTGACACGAGACAACAATGTGGACTTTCCAACATTCGGAAATCCAACAAGCCCTACATCTGCAATTACCTTCAATTCAAGAAACAGATTCAACTCCTTTGAAGGCTGTCCAGGCTGTGCATACTTGGGTGCCTGCATAGTCGAGGTGGCATAATGCTGATTGCCGTTGCCTCCTTTGCCGCCACTTAAGATTGTCTGTCTGCGATTCTCACCCGACATATCAGCAATAATTCTGTCTGATTCCAATTCCTTTATAACGGTTCCTTCAGGGACTTTTATAATGATATCTGCTCCATTTTTTCCACGACAATTTCTCTTTCCGCCCTGTTCTCCGTCTTGGGCACAGTATTTTCTGATATGGCGAAAATCAGTCAGGGTGTTCAAACCCTCATCAACCTCAAAGATCACACTTCCGCCATCACCGCCATCGCCGCCGTCAGGTCCGCCATTTGGCACGTATTTTTCACGCCGGAAGGATACATGTCCGTCGCCGCCTTTGCCGCTTCTGATATATATTTTGGCTCTATCTGCAAACATTTATTTCAACCTTTCTTTTCTTACAATCATATGCAAAAAGCTTCAGGTGAAACCTGAAGCCTTAGTAAATCCGTAAATATGACTCTATTTCTCCTCTACAGGATAAACGGAAGCCTGCTTTCTATCTCTTCCTTTTCTCTCGAATCTGAGTACACCGTCAACCAATGCAAACAATGTATCATCTCCGCCGATCCCAACATTTACGCCCGGATGAATCTTTGTACCGCGCTGTCTATATAAAATGTTGCCTGCCTTTACGAACTGACCATCTGCTCTTTTCGCACCTAATCTTTTTGACTCGGAATCTCTGCCGTTCTTTGTAGAACCAACTCCCTTTTTATGAGCAAAAAACTGAAGATTTAACTTCATCATGGTATTACACCTCCTTGATTATGAGTTCGAAAAAACGCTTTTCTTTCAAAAAAAGTCTTTTTCGTTTACCGTAGTTTTGTTCGATTTCTTTTAAACCCATTACCAAAGAATCCATTAAGAGCTTTGTCTTGTCATTGATTTCATCTGGAAACTGACACTCGATGTATCCTTCACTCTCATCACTCTCTGTAATCATATGCTCATTCGCCAATACTTCGATGGCATTGAGCGTATTAATAACCAGAATAGAAATGGAGGCACACACGATATCTTTTCCTGACCGTCCAAAGCCTGCATGGCCCATACAGGTAAATCCTTTATAACTGTCATTGGATTTAAAAATTACAATCGTAGTCATAATATTTCACTAACAACATCTATTAAGCGTTGATCTTATCAATCTTAACCTGTGTGTATGCTTGTCTATGACCGTTTTTCTTGTGATAGCCTGTCTTTCTCTTGTACTTGTAAACGATGACTTTTCTGCTTCTTCCCTGCTCCAGAACTGTAGCGGAAACAGATGCATTCGCTACATCAGCGCCTACTTTGAGAGAATCATTGCTAACAGCAATAACATTGTCAAAAGTTACAGTGTTTCCAGCTTCTACGTCAAGCTTTTCAACCTTGATTACATCTCCCTCGGAAACCTTGTACTGCTTTCCACCTGTTGCAATAATTGCGTACATATTGCACCTCCTAAATAATTACTCGCTAACTTTGGTGGTATCATGGATACGCTTCAACCTAGTTATGCGGCATACTCATATATAGTAGCATTGATGGAAGCACTTGTCAATGATTTTTTGATACACAATTCACAATTTATTGATGTGCATTCATTTCAGATATTTGAAACGAGAGCGCAAAGGATGTTCCTTTCTCGCAGACAATCTTGATTTTGTTTCGCCCCTTTTTTAAATCTAATGTGCACTGTTGTTCTGTGGCTGATGTTGTGTCAGAGACAGTGGTTTCTTCTGTGGAACTGTCTTGTTCTACCAGTGTACTATTGGTATTGTCGGACCGGATTAAGATTAATTTTGCCTTTCCGCTTGTCACTTGAAGCGTATAACACATTTGCATTGATACATCTTCCGAGGTATCGTATTTCCAGATGACATCCATACCAGTCATTTTGCCACATGTCACGGTGGTGATTCCATTTTGTACACCGCGATGGTAATTTATTTTGTTTGCAGTGTTCAGTTTACTGGCAATAAGCTTCTCATTCTCATAAACATACGAGGGCAAAATGATTGTCCCGGATATAATAATCGCAAATATAACAGCATATATAAACATAACAATACCGATAATAATAAGTAGTTTCTTCCTCACACTAACCTCCATTTTTGCGGCCCTGCCGCGACCTATTATAGTCCTCCAAGCTGCTCCGCCAGCGATTTCGTTGTCTTTTTGCGCGTGATTTCTACAAGTCCTAGCGCGGTGATATCAACGATGGTGGTTTGTATGTGATCCTTTTTGGCCAATACCCTCAGCTCCTGCAAAAGTGCGTCTATATAGTACTGTTCTTCCATATTGATGAAATCGATCAAAATCATGCCAGTCAAATTTCTGAGCCGAAGCTGCCGCATGATTTCATTCGCTGCTTCGAGATTAATCTGAAAAATATATTCCGCAGTTTCTTTCTTGGCGATATTTTTCCCGGAATTCACATCAATGACATACATTGCTTCAGTTTTTTCTATGACAAGATAGGCGCCAGATTTGAGCCAGACTTTTCTGGAGAGCAGCTCTGAAAGGTGTGTTTCTACGCGATAGAGTTTTTGTAGTGGATAGGACTCATCCTGATATAACGAGATATTTGCGGATTGTTCCGGCATATAAAGTGCTGCGAAATCCTTCAGTTCATCATAAAGTACACGATGATCTGTAATCATCTGCTGATAGGCGATGCCCTCATCTCGCATCCTTGTCAGATATAATGGCGGCGACTGCCAAATGCGGCTATAGCATGTTCGATGAATCCCCTCTTGGATTAGTATGGTTAATTTTTGGTTTAGATAATGAATCTCCTTGGAAAGAGGCTGTAAAAGTTCAGAGACACTCTTTGTTTCCGATGTCTGCAACAGTGATGCTGCGTTTGTGCGGACCACTACCCCGTATTGAATATCCTGTGGAATGGCGGTTCGGAGCTGTTCTCGTTCTATTTTGGTACATTTTTTTGAGACGCCTTTATATGTATTGGCATAAGAAACCACGCTATATTTGCCTGCCAAAGACAGATTCATGCTAAAGACTGGCTCTTTTGACCGCACAGCCTCTTTCTCCAATTGAACAATGATTTCATCCCCCGCCAAAATTCTTCCGTCATACTTGCGGTTTGTGATTATGGGCGTATATTCCGTATGAATCGGAAGATAGCCCTTTTTGTCAGGCGCATAGAGAATAAATGCCGCTTGAATCTGCTTTGATACATTGAGCACTTTCGCCACAAAAATATCGCCTATGGTGATTTGATTGTTGTGAGCGTCAGAGGGCGTAAAACTTATAGATTCCATTTTGCTTGTTTTAGAATTGAGTGAAAAAGCTAGAACTCCATTTTTATCATGATCTTTATCACTGTAATATTCTGTAATAATATAACGCATCGCATCCATTTCGTATTCACTCCCAACCATTGATAGGCTTTCATCATTGACTTATATTCTAATTCAGATCAATATTCACTTCCAACTGCGCCGAGCGGTATAAATTCCGCAGACTCCAACGTGCCGACATTTGTATAAGTCTCTTCCCTCGTGATCAGCAGCCCAAATTCATCAAACACCTGTTGATTCAATTCATATAACGTTTTTATGACAAGAGATGGCTTGATATTGTTTGCACTGCTCGCATCGACAGTCAACGTGAGCATATTCGTCTCTTCGTCAAAACGGCACTCATATAGAAACGGTTTCATATCAAAAGTAGATTCGCTTTTTTTGGTCTTTTTCGTCACAATAATTTGTTCTTGACTCATAAAGTCATTTACGACTGACTGAGTCAAAAAGATTGGCTGATAGCCTGCCCGAAAAGTGATTGTGTAACGCGCTGCCGCAACACTTGCCATTGCATTACCGGCATTATCAGGAAGGAGGCGTGCTTCTAGGACTTCAATCCCGTCAACCATCTGTGCATTGAGCGCATCTACAAATTCCTTTGCACTTGTCAGCGAGTGAACTTCGATATCCATATACTCACCATTGCTTTCAAGTCCTACGCCGAGTGGTGCTGCAAAAGACATAATCTGGTGCGGACTGAATCCCGTCGAGTAGGCAATATCAATCCCTGCACGCCGGATCGCCTTTTGAAAATACCGCATAACATCCAGATGTCCTATAAATCTTAGCACACCATGTTTTGAAAATTTAACTCTTACTTTCACAAAGAACCTCCTTGATTTGGCACAAAACACATATTGACAACATTTAATCGGGCGTTATGCATATACCACATTGAAATCTCGCAGCACCACAGGCATTGCACTGCTGTTGGCAGTTTGGTGTGATCTGTTCCTCCAACGCACGCTGCCATTCCTTCTTTAAAAACTCCTTCGACACGCCGCAGTCAATAAAATCCCACGGGAAGATTTCGTCAAGGTTTCGTGCCCGCGTTGTGTAGAAATTGATATCAATACCACATTCCTCAAAGGTTTCTACCCATACATCATGCTTGTAATATTCACCCCATGCGTCATAAATGCATCCTTTTTGATATGCCTTTAAAATCGGTTGACTCAGACGTCTGTCACCGCGGGCTAAAATCCCCTCCATGACACTCGCGTCTGCCTCATGCCAGTTGTACTTGATACTCTTTTGGTTGAGCTGTTCTGAAATCGCACGTCTTGTCATATAAGCTTTTTCCAAAAACTGCTCTTTTGTGCACTGAGGAGCCCACTGGAACGGCGTAAATGGTTTGGGAATAAAGAACGATGTACTGGCAACAATCTGTACTTTCCCAGTTCTTTTTTCTTTTGGTACTGTATCATAGAAGGCAACGGCAATCTTGTTGGAAAGTTCTGCAATGCCACGAATATCCTCCTCCGTCTCAGTTGGAAGTCCCAGCATAAAATAAAGCTTTACACGATTCCAACCACCCTCAAATGCCAAGGTGGCACCCTTTAATATAATTTCTTCTGTTAAACCTTTGTTGATGACATTTCTCAACCGTTGGCTTCCTGCCTCTGGCGCAAATGTCAGGCTGCTTTTTCTGACATCCTGTATCTTTTCCATGACATCAAGTGAAAAGGCATCGATTCGAAGGGAAGGAAGTGATATATTGACCTTCTTTTCCTTACATTTGTCAATCAGAAAAGTGACCAGCTCCTCCAAATGTGTATAATCACTAGAACTCAAAGAACTGAGAGAAATCTCATCATAGCCTGTATTGTCAAGCATTTTGACGGCATAATCCTTGAGCATCTCCACATCGCGTTCACGCACAGGTCGATAAAGTTGACCTGCCTGACAAAAACGACATCCGCGGGTACACCCGCGCTGGATTTCGAGTACCACTCTGTCCTGTGTACATTTGATGAAAGGAACGACAGGTTTCTCTGGATAATATGTGTTCGAGACATCTGTGACAATCTCTTTTAAGATGGTTCTGGGAATATCTGTGCGTGTAGGCTCGAAGGATTGAATCGTACCATCCTCGTGATAACAAACTTCATAAAAACGCGGCACATACATGCCGGGAAGTTTGGCAGCTTCCGCCAGAAATTCTTCTCTGGACGCACCACGCTCACGGCACTTCTTGTACAAATCCAAGAGTGCGCGATACTGTGTCTCACCTTCTCCAATATAGAAAATATCAAAAAAATCTGCAATAGGTTCTGGATTATAGCTGCATGGACCGCCGCCAATGACAATCGGGTGCTCCCAGGTTCTCTCTATGGCAATCAGGGGAATCTGGGATAAATCCAACACCTGCAAAATATTGGTATAACACATTTCATACTGAAGTGTAATGCCTAAAAAGTCAAAATCCCTGATTGGGTCCTGCGATTCCAGCGCAAACAATGGGATTCTTCTTTCGCGCATAATAGCATCCAAATCCGGCCAAGGGGAATAGACGCGCTCACACCAAGTATCCTCAAACTGATTGAACATATCATAAAGAATCTGGATGCCCAGATGTGACATTCCAATCTCATAGACATCTGGAAAACACATTGCAAACCTGACAGAGATGTCAGGTTTGCTTTTGATTACACTGTTTACTTCATTTCCGATATAGCGTGCAGGTTTTTCAACCTTCATTAATATTTCATCGCTTAATGCTAAATTTCTCATATTTTACCTATCCTATTGTGGAAGCTGCTGTGGCGGCAGTTCTTGTACAATCTCCTGCTGTGGCAACATTTTGCCGTCAATATCAAATATATATGGGATTCCATCAATCGCAACAATTCCTGTCTGCATATTTCCATTGATATCAAAATAGTACACGCTGCCATTGATTGTTGTCAGACCGATTGCCATATGTCCATCGGCTTCATAATATTTGGCAGAGACACCATCGTTGAACCAGCCTGTATACATGGTGCCGTCGGCAGCAAAGAGATAAGACAGACCGTTCAATGTCACTGCACCTGTCATCATGTGACCAGCTTCATCAAAGAAATATGTCTTGCCTTCAATCGTCTGCCAGCCTGTCGATCGGTGTCCGTCCACCATTGACAGATAATAGCTGTAAATGCCATCGTGAAACCAGCCATACACCATTGAGCCATCCGCCGCAAAAAGGAATGTCTGATCACCAAGTGTCTGCCAGCCTGTCTGCATGATTCCGTTTGCATCAAAGTAATAATACTTATTGTTGACAATGTTCAATCCTGTAAACATATGCCCGTCTGTGGTGAAGAATCGCTTTCCTTCAGGAAAATCAAGGAATCCTGTGTACATGGCGCCATCCTGTGCAAAATAGTACGTCAGACCATTGAGATTTTGCAATCCTGTGAGCATTTTTCCATCAGTGCCAAAGCAATACATTCCCAGTCCTATCGGCGTAAATCCAACTGCCATCACGCCGTCAGGCTGTAGGTAATACAGACTATCTTCTAATGGAAGCCAGCCAGTGACCATGCGTCCTGCTGGGTCCAGATAATACTTTGCAGTGCCCAGATCGAGCCATCCCCGCTGCATTTTATAGTTGATATAATAATACAGAAATCCTTTCCTAGGAACCCATCCAGTGTTTACAATACTTGTAGAGAAATCCTTGAGTGCATAATCCATATCAACATTGCCGTTGATGCCTGGAACACTTCCTTTGCTGGTGTACTGCCATACCGCGGCATCAGGAATATCACACGTAGCAGCCCACTGTGCTACCCATTTATCATAGAATACAGGACCAATCCGGTCTCGATACCAGTTCGTGCTAGAATAAACCATTGGATAATATCCCTCTGCTTCTATTGTTGCGCAGAAGGTATTCGCCATGAGTGACAGCATTTCAGGAGAGAGAGACTTGTGGACATTATCCTCCACATCCCATACAACAGGATACGAAACTTGCACATTCTGAATTGCATTCAGCACAAACTGCGCTTCCAATGCTGCCTCCTGCACATTCTTTGCATAGGAGTAGATATATACTCCTGTCTTGATTCCTGCCTGCTGTGCGGCAAGCATGTTGTAATAAAAATACTCGTCAATTCCCTTTAATGTATTTCCAACCCGAATAAAGGCAAATGTCACACCGCTCTGTGCCACTGCCTGCCAGTTGATCGGTCCCTGCCATTTTGAGACATCAATTCCGCGTTCTACAACTGCCGCTTCTGAAGTCATTGCCGGAATCCCGCATAGCATGCATACCGCAAGTACTGTACAGAGAAAGCGTGTCACTTTTGTTGCTGTTTTATGTTTTAGTTTGTATATCAAATTCATTCGTCGTCTATAAACTCCCTTTCGTGGAAAGGACATCTTTGATGCGTCCATCTATCGTTACCGCGTCGTCGAGGGCCTTCGCAAATGCCTTAAATACCGCCTCGATCATGTGGTGGCTGTTCTCACCGCTAAGCATTTTAATATGAATATTCATGGCTGCGCTATAGGATACAGCATAGAAAAATTCTTTTACCAGAGAAGTGTCAAAGCCGCCAACCATAGTCTGTGGAAATGTACAGTCAAATTGCAGATACGGCCGTCCGCAAAGGTCTACGGCACAGAGCGCTAAGGCATCATCCATGGGCAAAATAAAATACCCATATCGTTTGATTCCCTTTTTGTCACGAATAGCGTCCTTGATTGCAGTTCCAAGCACGATACCAGCATCCTCAACCGTATGATGCCCGTCCACATGCAAATCTCCTGTGATCTTGACATCCAAGTCAAAAAAACCATGTTTTGAGAAGCCTTCCAGCATATGATCAAAAAAACCAATTCCTGTATTGACAGAGGATTTTCCCTCGCCGTCAAGATTCAGTTTTATATCAATCGCAGTCTCTTTGGTCGCTCTCTTCACTTCAGCAATTCTTTTTTCCATATTCGTCTTTTATCCTCCTGATTCGGCTAATTTTCAAAACGCACATGGATTGAATTGGCGTGTGCAGTCAGCCCTTCTTTGGTTGCAAAGAGTTCTATGTCCTCGTGTACTTTTTCGAGTGCTTCTCTTGAATAACAGATAATACTCGACTTCTTCACATAGTCATCTACATTCAGAGGAGAGAAGAACTTCGCTGTGCCGTTCGTCGGAAGAACATGATTGGGACCTGCATAATAATCGCCAAGTGGTTCTGACGAGTATTCGCCAAGGAAAATTGCACCAGCATTTCGGATTCTTGTCATCGTATCAAATGGATTTTGTGTCAAAATCTCCAAGTGCTCTGAGGCAATCTCATTTGTGGCATCAATTGCGGTCTCCATGTCGGGTGCCACAAGAATATATCCATAATTTTCAAGAGACTTCTGGATGATATCCCTGCGGTCAAGCACTTCAAGAAAACGCTCCACCTCGTCTGAGACGTTCTTAGCCAATGTCTCGCTTGTTGTGATTAAAATTGCAGAGGCAAGTTCATCGTGCTCCGCCTGGGATAAAAGATCCGCCGCAACGTATCTCGGCGTAGCGCTCTCGTCGGCAAGCACCAGGATTTCAGAGGGACCAGCGATCGAGTCAATGCTGACATGCCCGTATACAGCACGCTTGGCAAGCGCCACAAAAATATTTCCAGGGCCTACAATTTTATCGACCTTTGGAATCATTTCAGTTCCGTAGGCAAGCGCCGCGATGGCTTGTGCTCCGCCAACCTTATAGATCGCGTTCACACCTGCAATATCCGCTGCGACAAGCGTCGCCGGATTTACCTTTCCGTCTGCTCCAGCGGGCGTCGTCATGATGATATTCGGCACTCCGGCAACCTTTGCCGGAACTACATTCATCAAGGTTGTGGACGGATAGGCAGCTTTTCCGCCAGGCACATAGACGCCGACGTTTTGCATTGGCGTTATTTTCTGTCCTAGGATAGTTCCATCCGTTTTGGCGTCAAACCAGCTATTCCGTTTTTGTTTTTCGTGATATTCGCGGATATTGGCAGCAGAATCCTTCATCACTTTTATGAAATGTGCGTCTAGTTCCTGATACGCTGCCTCGATTTCTTCTCTTGTCACCTTAAAATTCTCTCTCGTGATGGTACATTGATCAAACTTTAACGAGTATTCAAAGATGGCTTCCTCCTTGCGTGCTTTGACTGCATCAATAATCTCAGCGACCACCTTCTCATAGTCACCATAATCATTTGTACTTCTTTTTAATAATGTCTCAAGCAGATTCTGCTTGGTGTCATTTGTCAATTTTACAATCTTCATCGTTCTGCCTCCTTGAGCGCCTGTAGTAATTTTTTAATTCGTTTTGCTTCCATCTTCATGCTGACCTGATTGACAATCATCCGCGCTGAAAGCGGACAGATTTCTTCCAGAACCTCCAAACCGTTTTCCTTTAATGTAGAACCAGTCTCGACAATATCGACGATCACGTCACTGAGTCCCACAATCGGTCCTAGCTCGACAGAACCGTTTAATTTAATGATATCAACGGTTTGGTGTTTTTGATTATAGAAGTAATCTTTAGCAATCTTGGGATATTTGCTTGCCACACGAATCATCTCATGATGCTGCAAAAGCTCTCTCGCCGAAGCTGGACCGCACACACACATACGGCATTTCCCAAAACCGAGGTCAAGCACCTCATAGACCCTTCTGTTCTCCTCTAGGATGGTATCACTGCCCACTACGCCGATGTCCGCTGCACCATATTCTACATAGGTTGGCACATCGGGTCCTTTTGCCAGAAAGAACTTGAGTTTCAAATCCTCATTGACAAAAATCAGCTTTCGTGATCTCTGATCCTTCATCTCCTCACAGGTAATCCCGATTTTTTCAAGAAGCTCTAATGTTTTATTGGCAAGTCGTCCCTTACCGAGTGCAAAGGTAAGGTATCGCATTTCTTCTGCCTGTCCATTCATCTCAAATACCTCCCTTTTAGATAAATATTACTTGTGAAATATTGTTGTTTTTAGCAAAAGTTATGTAATGTTCCCTAGAATGTTCCTGCTTCATCAGCACTGTGGCATACTTCTGCTCTCTGTACTCTTTTGCTTTTGCCACAGCCTTTGGGTAATCGTCTGCATATACAAGCAGCACATTGTTATTTTCCAGTACAGGACAACATTTTTGCCGGGTCAGTGCAGTCACAAGATCATCTATCATGACGACAAATCCGGTCGCAGGCGCGGGCTTTCCAAACTTTTCAAGCAGATTGTCATATCTGCCGCCCTTGGCGATGGCACTGCCTGCCTGATACGTGTAGGCGCTGAAAATTACACCCGTATAATAGTTGTACTTGCTGACCATAGCAAGGTCAAAGGATATATATTGGTCCACACCATAGATTCTCAACAGCTCATACACCCGCTTTAGATGTTCTACTGCACATCGAGAACGCTGATTATCCGCATAGTCTAGGGCTTTATCCAAAATATCGCAGGAGCCAAACAGACTGTTGACACTCAATAGTGCCTCGATAGACTTCTCCGGTATCTTTTTCTCAAGCAAAAGCTCCTGTGCGCCAAATTCATTTCTATTGGATATGAACTCGCGCAGTTCCAATTCAGTCTCCTCGTCAAGCGCTGCATTGGCACATAAGCCTTTAAAAAACTCTATTTGTCCCACAGATACCTGAAATTCTTTTAATCCGGCATTGAGCAGCGCCTCAACAAGCATAGAAATCATCTCCGCATCCGCCTCCGGCGATGCATCTCCGAGCAGCTCTGCCCCCATCTGCGTTGTCTCTTTTAACTTTCCCTGCAAATCATTTGTATTGATGAAATTATTTCCCGAATAACAGAATCGCAGCGGAATGATTTCATCCATAAAATATTTGGCGGCGCACCGTGCAATGGACGGCGTAAAGTCAGGTCTTAACACCAGTGTGTTTCCCTCTTTATCAAAAAATTTATATAATTCTTTGGATGGCGTCGTGCCAATCTCGCGGCTGAACACATCAAAAAATTCAAAGGTTGGTGTCTGAATCTCCTGATAACCATAACTGTGGAGCTTCTCACCAAAAAGCTTCTGGATATTTTGTTTGTTGGCGTACTCTTTTCCATAGATATCACGAACACCCTCGGGTGTGTGTACAAGTCTTTTTCCCATAGGTCCTTTGTCAATCCTTTCCAGTTTACCATTGCTTTAGCGCATTAACGTGTTAATTCACTGTCAAAGTAGCGCGGTGCATTAACCGAAGTATACACTTTTTTCATGAATGTGTCAACCATCGTTTGATATGGCATTCGAATCCCTTTCGTTTAAATCCAGCTGTATCATATCGAGATACGGCACCATCTGGCCGCTTTTGTGTTTCATGAAATACTGGTCCTTGAGCTCTTCGATACGAAAACTCTTCCTGCCACCGTTCTCCATTCTGTCCCAGAACACATTCAGCTCACGAATGCTCATATAATACATCACATCACGCGCTGTAAAGTAAATCAAAAAAAAAGCAATTCCTTCCTGTTTATCAAAATCTCGCATGAACTGAACCTGATGCGGATGAATTTTTTGCAGAGTAAACAAATCGACGGCGCACTCTTTTGCGTCAAAGCAAACCGGAATCCCCTGCACAACGCCTATGTAATCAACAGTACTTTTTTGTTCAAAATAAGCTAACGTGATATGTCTCGTTGTCTTGTCAATATTGATTGGTGTGATGGGGGTTGGAACCTTTTGGATTAAGGCAAGTCCATTTTCCCGATACTTTTCGTTTGCCATATTGACCATCTCTTCTAAGAGAGAACCGCGCAGTCCCCTTGAATTCCATGTTGCCATTTTTATTCTCCATTCAATAGTTTTTCAAACACAACAGGCGGCGGACATTCGAGTACCCGACCCGAAATCTGTTCAAAGCCCTGTTTGGTTGTCACCGGAAAAATCAGCTTGTGGGCGTGAAGCAGCTGTGAACGGACGCCTTTTGTCACATATTCCTGATTCACTTGAATATCACCATACTTGGCATCACCAATTATAGGATGTCCTAACGATGCCAGATGTGCGCGAATCTGGTGTGTCTTTCCCGTAAAAAGTTGTACCTCCAATAAAGTGAGATTATATGCCGTCTGAATCGAATGAAAAGCAGTATCAATATACACGGCAGCAGTTCTCAAAGATTCTGGGATTTCTGTTTCCCTATGATAAATAGTCACTTTATTTTGTTTCATATCTTTGTAGAGATACCCCGTCACATGTTCATCAATTGTCCATTGCCCTGCAACCAGACAATAATAATATTTTTCAAGAGATTTCTCCTTTATAATATGGCTTAGATATTGACTTCCTGCAAGCGTCTTCCCGCAAGCCACCATCCCAGAGGTATTTCTGTCCAGCCGATTACAGATGGATGGCTTGAATGTGACGAGTGAGTCTGTCGTGATACGGTGCGTGGCAAGCAGATATCCAATCAGCCATTCATTGACACTGATCTCCTCCGGTCTTGCTTTTTGTGATAGGATTCCAGCCGGCTTATCGACCACGAGAATTTGATCATCCTCATAGACGATATTCAAGTGCTTTAGCTTTTGATATGCCTGTTCATAGGGTGTAATCTCGGCCGTATCGCTCATATCTGTCCCGCAAAACTTTTGAAATGTTTCATCGGCAAGAAAAAATTTCACTTCATCATCGAGACACAGTTTTTCTCTGCCATCTGCCTTTTTTCCGTTCAGGACAATATTCTTTTTGCGAAGCATCTTATAAATAAAGCTGTCGGGAGCATCTTTTAACAGTTTTTTCAGATATTTGTCAAAGCGCTGCCCTGCCTCATTGATAGAAATCTTTGTTGCAATCATAACCGCTGTCTCCTATTACAACTGTCATAACGAAATGTCACATAAGAGCGTTAGAATTTCTGCTTCTTTTTTGCCGGGTTCCAATGCCTGTAATTGGGCTAACCGCTCTGTAAAACGTGCTTTCTCGTGAAAAATCTTAATCGTTACATTTTTCACACTGTTTTGTTTGAGGATTCCTTGTATATGATCTTCACACGCAGCAGCATCGCACGCAGCAAACTCTGTGTAGCCAATCAGATGATTGCCGCGCACAGCAAAACAGTTTATCGGGAAATTTGCTTTGTAGGAGGTCAGATACATGCTATAAAGCACAGGCACCGCACCTTCCTGTCTGGAGACTTCCTGATAAACTTTTTCGCTGAACTTTGGAATCTTGAAGTACATGACGACCGATACCAGACTCTTGCTCGATGGCAGCAGTCCTAGGACAGCAACGATTGTGAGAAGATTTTCCTTTTTTCCTGTAGAAAAATATCCCAGCAAAAATACTGCAATTGATATCAAAAAATATGCTGCGGTGCGAATGACCACTCTTTTACGTTCATAGGGAGGGTATCCATACTCTCCCTTTTGCTGCTTTTGCATTTTCATCTGCTGTCTCCTGATAATTTCATGATCTTATTTTAAGAAGCGCATAACCTCCATAAGCACGCTGTGCGGAAGTACCTTTGCAAGTACTTCAAAGCTCTGTATCCAGCCGCCGTACACAGACCGTTCCCGCTTATGATAGGAATCTGCAATCGCTTTTTCTACCACTTGGTCTGCCCGGACCAGCGTGAGCTTTTTCACGGCAAGCGTGCTGCCCGTTTTTTCCGCAATGTCAAAAAACGGTGTGTCCACCGGTCCCGGACAGACTGCGGTGACATAGATTTTCCTGCGGCGCAGCTCTTGATTCAATGCTCTCGAAAAACTGAGCGCATAGGATTTTGTCGCCGCATAAACTGCAAAATTGGGCTGAGGTAAAAAGGCTGCGCTGGACGCAAGCTGTATGATGCGGCTGTTTTTGCGCATATAGGGAATACATAAATGTGTGAGCTGGGTCAGCGCCTTACAGTTGACATCAATCATGCCAAGCTCGTCTTTGATGCTGGAGGCAGAAAAATCTCCCATGATGCCATATCCCGCACTGTTGACCAGCATTCGAATCACTGGTCTCTCGTCTGCAAGCACTTTTTTCAACCGCTCTATATGTTCATCATTTGTGACATCCATATCCAGCACCCGCGTTGTGTGTTCAAGATGCTGAGCCACCTCCAGCATTTCTTTTTTGCGGCGTGCAACCAGCCAGATCTCGTCGATATTCTGAAAAACATTGTCCAGTTGCAGCGCAAATTCTACACCCATGCCCGAGGAGGCACCTGTAATCAAAATAATATTCATAGCTCAATCTCCATTCATATCATCACAACTTTCCATCACATAGATCGTCGTCTGGCGCGTTTTTGAATTGATCTGCGGACTCTCGGCATAAGCCGCCAGATCAGCCGCTTTCTTACAGCTACAATCTTTGAGGAAATATAATATTTGTTCCTTATCTACAGCATTTTCTTCATACAACAATTTTAACATGCATTGATAATAAGTATTTTTGTGTGACGCTGGTATTGCAAAAGCACTGTCAACCGCTGCAATAATATTCTTGCCAGTTAGCAGACTTTCAAACACAGTCAGTCCTTTTATGATATCACTTTGTAAAAGTAAACGTACTTTGGCTGCATCAAATCTTCTTTCGTCCATGTTCATCAACCATGTGACAGTCTTGTCATTCAGCTTCTTAAAACGAAAGAAGCTTGAAAGGACGTTTGCCTTCTGTTCTAAATCTATTGCAGCATCATAGTCCCTCATAAGCTCTTCTTCTGTGCCAAGACGCTTGTATCCATAAAAGCTGACCCAGTGATCGGCAGCAATTTCTTCAAAAAACTGTTCATACCAGTCTAAAAATGTCATTCCTGTCAGAAAAGGCGGCTTGTCGAAAAACCAGTCTACATCATCATATACAATCTTCCCTGTCTCGCTGCCCTGACACATCAAAAGATTGCCAAAAGTACACCCCTGTGTTCCAATTTTGAGTGCACCTGATAAAATCCGCGACTCAATTTGGTCATATTCCTCATCGGTACAATCGTCCATTGCATTGATCGTGTCCTGCCATTTCTCCAAGGTAAGCGAGTTATCAATGAACACAGGATTGTCAGGATTATTCGCATCATTATAACATTTTAGTTTTTCCAATGAATATAATCCGTAATAGGGACCAGCACCGCCATTGCCAACTTTGGTTAGGAAAAACACATATTCCTCCGGCAATGTGATGTGATATTCCATTTCAAACTGCCGCACTTCCTTTAAGGATATCACTGGATTTAGGCAGTACTTGTGCGAGCTTGCGCCAAACACTTTATATTCAGGGTCTGCTTTCGCGGCTTTTGCTACTAACTTTTTTAAATGATTTGCATAGGTAAATCCAAGTATTATAATTCCCCCATTCGGTTCAAGGTATCAGTGCCCTCTTGTAATCTGTTTGTGTTTGTGAATATTTCGTATCGTCTTTTTCTTGGTAGCCGTCTGCTTAACAGACTTTGACGGTGTTTTCTTTTTGTTCTGCTGATTTTGCCTGTTTGCAGGCTCAACTGCCGTTTTTCTTGGCTTGATCAGACATTTTTTGTCATATCCAATCAGGTCCTCCCGCTTTGCAAGCTTTAGCGCTTCCCGCACAAGTTCATAATTTTTGGGATTGCGGTACTGTATCAGTGCACGCTGCATTGCCTTTTCGTGCGGATTTTTGCAGACGTAGACAGACTTCATCGTCACAGGGTCCACTCCGGTATAATACATGACGGTTGACATCGTTGATGGTGTCGGATAAAAATCTTGTACCTGCTCTGGCATATAGCCGATATCCCGCAAATACTCAGCCAGCGCCACAGCTTCTTTGAGTGTCGAGCCGGGATGGGAGGACATTAAATATGGCACCAAAAACTGATTCTTGCCAAGTTTTTGATTCAGTCGGTGATATTTTTCAGTAAATGCCTCATAGACAGCGTTTTCTGGTTTTCCCATTTTGGACAGGACTGCATCACAGATATGTTCTGGCGCTACTTTGAGCTGTCCGCTGATATGATGCTCTACAAGCTCCTGAAAGAATGTATCATCTCTGTCTAGTGTCAGATAATCAAATCGTATTCCTGACCGCACAAATACTTTTTTGACATTTGGAAGCGCTCTCAACTTGCGCAGTAGAGACAGATAATCCGAATGATCTACTTCCAGATTGGGGCAGGGTTTCGGGCACAGGCATTGTCTGTTTTTACAAACGCCAATCTCTAGCTGCTTCTGGCAGGAGGGCTTTCTAAAATTTGCCGTAGGACCGCCAACATCATGAATATATCCCTTAAAGTCCGGTGCCTGTATCATCTGATTTGCCTCTGCTATGATAGAATCATGGCTGCGCACCTGTATCGTGCGTCCCTGATGAAATGTAAGCGCACAAAAATTACAGCCGCCAAAGCACCCGCGGTTGCTGACCAGCGAAAACTTTATCTCTGAAATCGCCGGCACACCGCCCTGCGCTTCGTAGCATGGATGATACGTTCTTTGATATGGCAGTGCATAGACGTCATCCATCTCCTGCATGGAAAGCGGCTTTTGCGGTATATTCTGAACGACATAGACACCGTTAGGATACGGTTCGACCAGCGTCTTTCCATTGAACGGGTCTGTGTTGTCGTACTGTATCTTGAAACTTTTGGCATATTGGATTTTTTCGGCAGTCATCGCATCATAGGAAGGCAGAAGTTCATAGTCGTACAGACTTGAAATATCCTTTGTCTTATATACGGTCCCTGCGATAAAGGACAAATCTTTTACTGCGATACCGCTGTTTAGGGCATCTGCAATCTCAATAATTGATTTCTCACCCATACCATAAGAGATGAGATCAGCCTGACTGTCGAGCAAGATTGAGCGCTTAAAGGAATTGGACCAGTAGTCGTAGTGTGCCATACGGCGCAGACTTGCCTCAATTCCCCCAATAATAATCGGAATGTTTTTGAATTTTCTGCGTATCAGATTACTGTATACGACGGTGGCGTGATCTGGTCTCTTGTATGGCGCGCCGCCGGGCGTGTAGGCATCTGAATCGCGGTGCTTTTTGGACACATAATAGTGATTCACCATAGAGTCCATATTGCCGGAGGACACCAGGAAGCCAAGGCGCGGCGTGCCTAGCACTGCAATACTGTCCTCATTTTTCCAGTCTGGCTGCGCTATGATTCCGACATGATAGCCATGTGCCTGAAGCAGCCGTGTGATGATCGCATGTCCAAAAGAAGGGTGATCCACATAGGCGTCCCCTGTGACATAGACAAAATCAAGCTGTTCTATTCCAAGCTGTTGCACTTCTTCGATTGTCATAGGCAGAAAGCCGTTTGCAACTGACAATTTTCAATCCTCCTTCTCATAATTCTGACGATTTTGATGGTTTCAGCGCCATAATTTCCTGTTCCGTGAGTGCCCGGTAAGAACCTTTTGAAAGAGTTTCATCTAATGACAGTGTTCCCATCGAGAGACGCTTTAAATATGTGACTGAACCGCCGACAGCCTGCACCATTCTCTTGACTTGATGAAAACGCCCCTCTGTTATGGTAAGCTCCATCGTATAGAAGTCCGCTGACTGTGTTAATACTTTTACCTGAGCTGGACGCGTGGGTGTCTCATCTCCGATCTCCACGCCATTTTCCAGCAAGGAGACGGCATCTGCCGAAAGCGTTCCTGTGCATTCCACATAATATGTTTTTGCCACATGCCTGCTGGGGGACAGCAGATTGTGGGCAAGTTCGCCGTCGTTTGTGATCAGCAAAAGCCCCTCTGTGTCCTTGTCAAGCCGCCCGACAGGCGCCAGATGCTTTCCGCTGGCATCTGGCAACAGCGACATCACTGTAGGCTCATGGTTGTCTCTGGTGGCAGTGACGACGCCGGCAGGCTTGTGAAGCATATAATAATACAGACTTTGGTAGACGATGCTCTTGCCCATACAGACAATATGGTCGCGCGCTGCATCTACTTGAAAATCTGGTTTTCTGACAAGCGTGTCATTAACAGATACCTGACCTTTTTTGATCAAGTCCTTGACTTGGCTTCGCGTGCCTAGCTGCATATCACATAAAAATTTATCCAGTCTCATCACAATCCTCCATCGGATAAAGGGACACGGTGCCCCTTTATCCGATTCATAAAATCCACAGTTTCATTATAAAATATACTAAACAGAGATGCTGCATGTAACGTGGAGGTTTTGTATGCTGTTCAAAACGCTGGCATATCTTCTGCTAATCCTTGTCATATTGAGCAGACCCGACGCGACATTTCGGTATGCCTATGAAGGGCTGTACCAATGGGCTGCCAAAATGGTTCCCACGCTCTTTCCTTTTATGATGATCAGCTCCATTATGGTATACAGTGGTGCAGACTTAGAGCTTGGCAGTATGCTCAGCCGTATTTTGAAAAAGATATACAAGTACAGCAGCTTCGGGCTGTATGCAATCTTTATGGGGTTTTTCTGCGGCTTTCCCATGGGTGCCAAGGTCGTGAGCGAGCTGTATGGCAATGATAAAATCAGTAAATCCGAAGCCAATACGCTGCTTGCCTTTTGCAATAATATCGGTCCGGCATACTTTGTGGGAATCATCATTCCGATACTGCACGAATGCGGCTACCAGAATACGCTGCCCTTTGTGTTTGGCATGTACGGCATTCCGGCTGTCTATGGCATTGTGATGGGATTTTTGCATACAGATCACCACGCTTCCAACGAAATCCAGCCGCAGTCTGCCCAGCCTCCTAGTTCACTGGCCGCAACGCTCAAAAAATCATGTATGGACAACACACAAGCCCTGATTATACTGGGTGGATACATTACCTTTACCAATGCCTTTCGCATTTTTCTTGACTTTATGCCGTTTTCCCATAATAGCAAAAATGTTCTGTCAAGTTTTCTGGAAATCATTGGCGGGGTTCAGGCAATCTATACGACTACCCTCATTCCTGCACAGAAGGTTTTCTGGATGATGACAGCACTTTGCTTTGGCGGCGTATCCTGCATTCTACAGACGAGCAGTTTTCTGGAAAAATCAGCACTCTCGCTGGAGTATTATCTGAAACATAAAGTTTTGATTACGCTGTTGTCTGCGATCTACTATTTTGTTCTCACCCAGCCTGTTCATTTTTCCTGATGCTGTTTTGTGATGACCGAGCAGATCACGGAAGCTGGATCACGTTAGACTGCGTGCTCATATCATACAAATTGTATACTTTAAAAATCAATGTATTGTTGCTGCCATAGCCTATATTGAGGGAAACGGTCACAGTTGGGCTGCCCTTTGCCCACGGCTGCAAAGCCGACCATGTCAGACCATTATCGCAGGAATAAGCATAATACTGAATCGGAGATTCTGCATCAAGTGCTGTCAGCTCTACCGTCGCAGTCTTTCCTGTCTGGTCATATTTTAAAAGATTTGCACTGACATACACCGGTGCTGTCGTGTCATTGTGCACGCGGCTTGCTGGCACTGGTACTGCCAGCGGAGCATAATTGCTGTAATCCTTTGTTTTATCTTTAGACACAAGCCCAAAGTACCGTGCGACTGCCTGTGCGTCACGAACACCAAACTCTCTGAGCTTCTCCGGGGACTGAATATATGGCGTGTCATTGATGTTATCTACATGACAGTGTTCTACAATCACAGCGGGAATACTCCGAATCGAACACTCACGTATGATGCCATAATAATCTGAGTTTCCATTGCTGCCGATTCTGGTTTTGATACCGCGGTTAAATAGCCCCATCTCCTCAAACTGTGTCAGAAATTCATTGGCAGCAGAATATCCCTGACTGTACAACTGCCCCGTTGACGGAATCCATACCTCACTGCCGTAGAGGGTATGGGAAAGAGACATATTAAAATGAAGTGAAAAGAGAAAATCAGCATCGACGCCCTGCGCAAAAGCTGCGCGCTCATCAAGGTCCATTTTGACATCCTCCGTATGAGTCAGATATACCTCAACATTCTGAAACTTTTCTAATTCCTCCTTCATGTACTGTGCAACGACCATCGTGTAAACTTTTTCGGGAATTGGCAGATAGTCTGTACCCAGATTGGAACCGCCATGTCCCGGGTCAATCACAACGACAATCGGCTCCGCCGCGCTTGCTGTCTCTACAGGAATAACAGAGACCGATACAGTCAATACTGCGATAGATAAAATGACCGAAATGGTCTTTTTGATAAATTTTTTCATTGCGAATGTACTCCTCTAAATCTTTTCTTTAATCTTTTATATCACATCTATGCCATCGGTTCCTGCATTTTCGTTAGTCTGCGCCGCATTGACTGAATCGTCCGCCGGCACAAGCTCTGCCCTGTTAGATGTAACCACATGGTCAATCTCTTGAAGATTGCCAACTAATGTATTGTAATCGCGTGTGGAAATCTCGATGGACTGTTTTAGAATATTTTCTAGGTTGGCAAGAATATCGTCTGTATACTGCATTGCAGCAGCTTTCACACCATTTGCCTCAATCATTGCATTGTCAAGAATCTCTTGGGCTTGGCTGGTTGCCATCGCCACGATCTCATTTGCCTGCTCGTATGCCCGCTGCATAATTTCATGCTCATTGACCAATTCAGTCGTCTGAACAGTCGCATTTTTGATTAGTTCCTCCGCCTTATTTCTGGCATCTGACAGAATTGCTTCTTTGTTCGAAATAATTTTCTGATAGCGCTTGATCTCCTCGGGTGTTTTCATGCGCAGTTCCCGCAGAAGGTCGTCAATCTCCGCCTTGTTTACCATGATTACGTCTGTAGAAAATGCCTTGTATTTGCAGTTATCTATGTATTCCTCTATTTCATCAATTAACTGCTCTATTCTACTGCTCATATTATTCCTCCAATATCTATCTCAATTTCTTCTTAATTTCATTTTTTCATATACAAGGTCAGCCACAAAATCAGGCACGCACTGGGAGATATCTCCGTTAAATGCAGCAATTTCTTTCACGCTCGATGAACTCAAATATGCATATTCGAGACTTGTCGTCAAAAAAAGAGTATCAAGCCCGCCCTTTGACAGCATCCTGTTTGTCTGTGCTGTCTGTAGTTCATACTCAAAATCTGAGATCGCGCGCAAGCCGCGCACTGAAATATGAACATTCTTCTGTTTTGCATAATCAATCAAAAGACCGTTAAAGGAATCCACTGTCACATTGGGCAGCTCCTTTGTGGCTTCCTTTAATATACTAACACGTTCCTCGACAGAAAACAACGCATTCTTAGCCTTATTATCCAAAACACTTACAGTCAGTTCATCAAACATCTTAGATGCACGCTGAATAATATCAAGATGCCCAAGGGTCATAGGGTCAAAACTGCCCGGATAGATTGCCGCATTCATACTATATAATTCCTCCCCGATATACGATTATTGTGTATTTCTTTTGATAAATACATGTTTATTTGTCTTATACTGTTTGCTCTTCTCCACCACAAAACCCAGCGTGTCCACATAATCAAAAGAAGTTGTGGCGGAGGCCTCCACCACAATCAGTGTGTCGTCAGTTACAAAGGCGGCATCTCGCAGCAACTCCAGTACTTTCCTGTCATATTCCTGTTGATAAGGAGGATCGAGAAAAATAATGTCCGCTGTATCTCTGATACTGCCCCGAAGTGCCGCAAAGACATCCTGCTTGAGCACAACAGCCCTGTCCGAAAGATGCGTATGTTCAAGGTTTTCTGTGATACATGCGACCGCCTTTTGATTGTTCTCCACGAAATATGCTTTGTTTGCCCCGCGACTTAACGCCTCGATTCCAATACCGCCACTTCCTGAAAATAAGTCAATAAATACGGCGTCTGGCAGATTTGGCATCAACATATTAAACAGCGTTTCCTTGATCCGGTCCGTTGTCGGCCGTGTATCAAGCCCCTCCGGCGATTTTAATAACAGACGACGTGCACTTCCTGCGATTACTCTCATACAAATCCTCCCAATAACACTTTTTTTCATTATACTCTAATTTTGGTTCCTTTTGAATCTCTTTTATTAACTTTTAATTTATTTATTGGCACAAGTTTTTCTTTATATGGAATCGTACTGTCAGAACCGGGCTGGCAGTAATGCACCTGTTCGATATAATCATTGCTTCCTAACCGCATACCCCGCACACCGACTGCTGTCTTTTTGAGCTCTGAGATCTCATCTGTGTCAAATCGGAGAAAATAGCCGTCCTTGCTCTGCAAAATAATATGCTGGTGCTCCGTCACAACCTCAATGTCGAGCAGCTCATCCTCCTCACCGAGCTTGGTTGCTGCCACTGTCCGTTTTGTCACATCAAATTCTCCTCCGCTTACGATCTTACACATTCCCTGCTTTGTGACAAACAACAGTCTATATAGATTTAACTCCGACTGACTAGCGATCTTGACAATGTTCTCCGCTGCGGAGCTGTAATTACTGATATTGTCAACGGGTTGTCCTTTGTCCCGAAATTTACCAAACGGGATATCTGTCACTTTGATCGTGTGAAGTTGTCCTGTGTTGGTAAACAGACAGATTCTGCCAGTACTTCTGCACTTTACAACATACTTAAACTCGGCGAGCGCTGCCTCCTTATTTCGCTCAAAGGCTGCCATGTCAATTGTCTTGCAGTAACCGAACTTGTCCATAAGAAACATAAGTTCTACGTCCTCTGGTTTTTTCTCCTCGTAGACAGCTTCCTCTGCATTTTCAATATGTGTTTTCCGTTTTCTGGCATATTGTTTCTTCAAGGCATCTAGTTCTTGTATAATGACCTGTGCCATAGAATCTCTGCGCTCGAGAATATCTTCATATTTGTAGATATTGGCATTGGTCTCCTCGTTCTCCTTCATCAAGGCTTCGATTTCCAGACCAATCAGCTTATATAAGCGCATATCCAGTATGGCATTTGCCTGACGCTCTGTAAAGTTTAACTGCTGTGCCATCACAGAGGATTCCTTAGAACGGAATTTGATTCCTTTTGTGACGCCGCTTGTCAGACAGTTTTTGACCATTGCACGGTCTTTCGAGCCCCGCAGGATTTCGATGATTAGGTCAATGATATTGCACGCGCGGATTAAGCCTTCCTGTATCTCACGTTTTTCAAGCTCTTTATTCAGTAAGGTCGTATACTTGCGTGTGGCAATCTCATATTGGAATGCTACATTTCGCGCAATGATGCTTTTTAGCCCCATTGTCTCAGGTCTGCCGTCCGCAATTGCAATCATATTGACGCCAAAAGTATCTTCAAGACGTGTCTTTTTATACAATAAATTCTTAAAATTTTCCACGTCCGTATCTTTCTTTAATTCAATGACAATGCGAATCCCCTCCTTGGAGGACTGGTTTGAGATATCGACAATCTCCGGTGCCTTTTTCTGCTCATACAGGGAGGCTACATCTTGCAAAAACTTTCCAATATTTGCACCGATCATCGTATAGGGAATCTCTGTGATGACCAAATTCAGCTTTCCTCCCTTGGTCTTTTCAATCTCCACTTTACCGCGAAGTTTTATTTTTCCAGTGCCCGTCTCGTAAATAGACAGCAAATCGTCCTTGTTGCACACGATGCCTCCCGTTGGAAAATCAGGTCCCTTCACATACTTCATCAACTCACGTGTCGAGATATTTTCGTTCATCATGTACGCCTTCGTCGCCTCAATGACTTCGCCTAGATTGTGCGGCGGAATGCTTGTCACCATACCGACGGCAATGCCTTCTGAGCCGTTCACAAGCAAATTTGGAAATCTGCATGGGAGAACACTCGGCTCCTTCTCTGTCTCATCAAAATTCGACACAAAATCAACGACATCCTTATCCAGATCAGACAAAATTGCTTCCTGTGTGATTTTTTGCAGACGCGCTTCTGTGTATCGCATGGCTGCGGCACCGTCTCCCTCGATATTGCCAAAGTTGCCGTGTCCGTCAATCAGGGGAATGCCCTTCTTGAAGTCCTGCGTCAGCACAACGAGCGCATCATAAATTGAGCTGTCTCCGTGGGGATGGTATTTACCCATCGTGTCACCGACAATACGCGCACTCTTTCTGTAGGGACGGTCATATCGAATGCCAAGTTCATGCATGTCGTACAAAGTCCGCCGCTGAACCGGTTTGAGTCCATCTCTGACATCGGGCAATGCGCGGGCAATGATCACACTCATTGCATAATCAATAAAGGACCGCTGCATGGTCTCTGAGTATTCCGTTCTAATAATTCTCTCTTCCATCTGTCACTCTGCTCCTTATTTATATATCAAGCTCCGCCTCGGTAGCATGTTCATAGATAAATGTCCTTCTGGGGAGGACATCCGTTCCCATCAACAATTCTGTGATGTCAGATGCCATGCGTGCGTCCTCGATCTCAATCTTTTTTAACATACGTGTCTCTGGATTTAAGGTCGTTTCCCAGAGCTGGTCTGCATCCATCTCACCAAGCCCCTTATACCGCTGCAATGTAAAAGAGGTTTTGTGGGTCTTGCGGTATTTTTCAAGCGCCTTATCATCATACAGGTACTCTTCTTTTCCCTTTGCGGGCATTACCTTATATAATGGAGGCATTGCGATATAGATATGCCCCTCATAAATCAGCTCCGGCATAAAACGATAGAAAAGTGTGAGCAGCAGATTGCTGATATGTGCGCCATCTACGTCAGCATCTGCCATAATGACAATCTTGTCATACCGGAGTTTTGAAATATCAAAATCATTGCCGTATCCTTCCGAGAAACCGCAGCCAAAGGCATTGATCATGGTCTTAATCTCAGCATTTGCAAGCACCTTGTCAATGCTCGCCTTCTCGACATTGAGAATTTTCCCGCGGATAGGCAGAATTGCCTGATAATTTCTGTTTCGAGCAGTCTTTGCGCTGCCGCCGGCGGAATCTCCCTCGACGATAAAAATCTCACATTTGCTGTAATCCTTCGATTCGCAGTTTGCCAGCTTTCCATTGGAATCAAAGGAAAACTTCTGTTTGGTGAGCATATTCGTCTTAGCCTTCTCCTCCGTCTTTCGAATCTTGGCAGCCTTCTCTGCGCAGGAGATCACATTTTTAAGAACATCGACATTCCTGTCAAAATAGCGCGGCACTTCGTCGCCTGTGACTTTGCTGACGGACTTTGCAGCGTCCTGATTATCGAGCTTGGTCTTTGTCTGCCCTTCAAATCGGGGCGCCGGATGTTTGATTGAAACAACTGCCGTCATGCCGTTTCGCACATCTGCACCCGTGAAATTTACATCCTTTTCCTTTAAAATATTCAGCTCACGCGCATAGTTGTTGATGATGGTCGTGAACATGGTCTTAAATCCTGTCAGATGTGTTCCGCCCTCGGCATTGTAAATATTATTGCAGAAGCCGAGTACATTTTCATGAAATTCATTGACATACTGAAAGGCGCATTCCACTGTAATATCCTCGCTGACCCCTGTAAAATAGATAATATCATGCAGCGCTTCTTTATTTTTGTTCAAGTCCTTGACGTAACCGATAATGCCCTCTGGTTCAGCGTATGTGATAGTCTCCGCCACGTCTCCGCGCAGGTCAGAAAAAATAATTGTGAGCTTTGGATTGAGATATGCCGTCTCATGCAGCCTGCTTTTCACATCCTCCGCCTTGAACCGGGTCTTGTCAAAAATCGTGGGATCAGGCGTAAAATTTATCGTCGTCCCCGTCTCCTTTGTCCTGCCGATGACAGGAAGCAGACCATCGACCAGCTCGACAACAGGATTGCCATACTCGTACTTGTCCTGATGAATCTGACCGCCGCTTTTTACGGTCACAGTGAGCTGTGTGGAGAGTGCGTTCACCACTGAGGAACCAACGCCATGCAGTCCGCCGCTGGTCTTGTATGCATTGTTGTCAAATTTTCCGCCCGCGTGGAGTGTCGTAAAGACAACACGCTCTGCACTGACACCTTTTTGGTGCATTCCGACAGGAATCCCTCTGCCGTTGTCAGAGATGGTTGCAGAGCCATCCTTTTCGAGTGTGACGCGAATCTCACTGCACACTCCTGCCAGATGTTCATCTACAGAGTTGTCAACGATTTCATATATTAAATGATTCAGCCCCTTTGTGGACACACTTCCTATGTACATACCGGGCCTTTTTCTTACGGCTTCCAGTCCCTCGAGAACCGTAATGCTGGAAGCGTCATAGATTGTTGTCTCAGTCTTTGCCATGAAATAAAACCATGCCTTTCTTATCTTAATTTGATCTTAATTCGATCTTTATTCGATCTTCAATTGAAAAATTTCTTTTTATAAATATGATTTTTCGTCTTGACTTATAGAGTATAACACATCTTTCCAACATTGCAAATACTTTTGAAGATTTTTTCAAACATACGTTTTCGCATGCAAAAACCCCCAGTTTATGTTGTCTTGGGGGTTTTTCTGTCAAATTGCAGTCAGCGGCATAATTCGTTGAACACATATTTTATATTTCTTGATACACCTTCTTTGCGGAGGATACCTAACGCTATCAGATTGGAGAGTATGTTTTTCATGTCCTCAATATGAAATTTACCAAATCTTACACAACAGCCTCCACAATCGTCTTGTTTCCAAGCTTGATCTCCCTGACGCCGACATTCTTATTTTTGTTAAAATTAAAGCTTAACATATACCCCCTATCCTTATGATAATAGTCTAAATAATCCATGAGCTGTTCTTCGCCTCTTTCGTTATATTCATTACCGTGCCAGATTTTTAACTCAACGATAAACTGCTCTCCGCGATAATCTACAATAACATCTGTGCGCCGTGCATCTCTGGTCTGCGCCTCAAGATAATAATTCCCCGTGCCATTGATAATCGGCTTTAAGTACAGCAAGAAAAATTTACGCCCGTATTTTTCGATAAAATTTCCATCCTTTTCACTGTAAATTTCATTGAAATATTCAACAAATTTTTTTAGAACCAATTTCATATCGAGCATGTTGTTCCTGATAAACTGAAACCGGTCACTCTCACCTCTGGAAAAGACCTCGCTCGTAATCGCTTCCTTTGCCATAAACATATTCAGCAGACACATTTCAAACATTCGGTTAGCAATTGCGACATGGCTGTTTTCCTCCTTGAAAAATCCAAACATAACGCCAAGATAAATGGATTTCTCCTCCATACTGAACGGTATCCGTTTGCCGCGGTATAGTATATCCTCTGTGATTCTGTGAAGCGCTTCATACGTATCAAGCTGCTTTGCCATGCTCTCAAACAGAAGCGGATTTTCCTTTAAAATCATTGTTACCGCTTTTTCGACGCCCTTTTTTGACCATGCAATATCCGGGCTTTCGTATCCCTCGCTTCCAACGATTTTTTCATCAATCCGTTTGCAGATTAAGGATACCAGCACCGGATAACCTGACGTGTATGCATAGATCTCTTCTGCGACTGCCGTTATATTCATTCCTGTCTGGTAATCATTTTCATATTCTTCCAGCATTCCTGCAATCTGTTTTGGCGAAAAATTCATGTCAATATCAAAATCTGCCGCAATGTTCCACGGACTGTTGTACTGATGTTCTGACTCTTGACGCAATTTTAGTTTGAGATTCTTAATACTGTATACGCCAGCAAGGATTACGGAATGGAAAATTGGCATTTTATCCCGGTATAAGTAATAGCTTCTAAGCTGTGCCAAAAAGTCAACAAACACCTGATTATTGCTCGCGCTGTCAACCTCGTCAATCATCAGTACCATCGGACGCGGGCTGTTCCTGCATACATCGCTTAACCGTACAAATAAATCCTTTAAGCCAATACTGCCTTCCGCTCTAATCCCTGATAATGGTTTTAGAAGTTCTTCGCTGTCATCTGTATTATTGATATGAAATGCTCTAATCATGATATCCGCAAACGCATCTGAAAAGGTTGCTTCGTCTGCAAAATCCTTCGTCCCAAGCTGTTGAAAATCAAGGGATAATACGATATACTCGTCCATTAAATATTTCTCCAACGCCCTCAGCGTTGTGGTCTTTCCGTACTGACGTCCGCGGTTGATGACGAAATACTTTTTTCTCTCAACCAATAATCGTTTTATCCTTTCAAGTCTGTTATCCAGTTTTACCATATAATGTTCTTTCGGGTTGCAAGAACCCTCTGTATTGAAATATCTTGTCATTTTTAGCCTGCCTCTCCCATACAGTCTCTTCTTACAAAATGATTTTAACACGATATTGAAGATCTGTAAACAAAAGGCAATTTATAATTCATTCAATATAAAACCTTCTTCATTCCCCTTAAAAGACAACTAACCTTACTCATTTGTCGGTGCCGCATAATTGCTCTGCACAGCAACAGGAAGTTCATCATATTGTACCTCTTTCCATTCAAGAACGCCACGGATCGGCATTACCGTTAAACGGATAAAAGCTCCCTCTTTCAATTCCCTTGATGTTCCGAATGTAATGTCTTTTCCCTTTCCATTCTCATTATAAGAAAATAAAGTGTATGAGTAATCCATACTTCCGCTAAAGTTAATCACGCCGCCTTTCGATTCGATCTGCTCCACTTTACTATTATCAATTTGTGAATAATAGTATGTGCTGTCAGCTCCCGAAAGGAACCATATGCAAAAGCAGATAAAGCCTGCTATAATTACTGCGACCACTGAAAAATCTGCAATCATTTTCTTTTTCATTTCTATATCCTCCACCTACCAACCTTTTTTGACTATTGCCTTTTTATGCTTTTTTGCATTTTTAACTGGTACATTTCCTTTTGCAGTAAATACCAAAACAGCAGAAATCCCCAATGCCGCAACCATACTAAGCAAACAGGTTGATACATTCCAATGTACCGCAGAATCATAACTTCGGTAACTTATTAAACCCAGACTTGCGGTAACGGGATAACTATTGGCTAACGTAGCATTTCCAGAGGCAAACATACCGCCATACCCATAAACAAAAGCAATAATTGTTCCAATCATGTGTCCGTTTGGTATACGGGCGGCGAATGCAATAACAGGCATCACACCAATATACAAAAACAGGCAGTTAAAAATAATCTGGATCAATGTCTGCAATATTGATGTTACAGAAATTCCCGGAAATCCCATCATCAAATCAGCGATTACCGTAAATGCCGCACTTACCAGTCCAAAAAACAAAGAAAGCAATGCACATACAAGTAGTTTCCCCCACAACAAACTGCTATATGAAACAGGTATCGTCAAAATGCTTTTCAGCGTATCGTCTTTTGCTTCCCTTGCTATAATATATCCGGCAATCAAAGCAATACACATGGGAAAAATCATGGTAACATTATTTTTGATCACCTGTTCCGTAAAGAAAGAAAACGTCCAGACTGTTCCGTCCAATGCGGTTGTGGAAAAAAGCGTCAACAGGACGGAAAGCAGCATCAGAAAAACACCTGCCCATATCATATGATACCGCTTTAATTTCCATATTTCGGTTTTAACCATGCGAAGCATATCATTCATCCCCTCTCTTTTTATACATATAATCAATCAATATAACAGAAAGCAAAGCAATAACGGCTAAAATAATGATTGTTTGAAATGTAGTCGGAATTAAATATTCTAGCATCCCCACGCCGTCCATAGCTCCATGTGCGGTTAAATTCCCTGCACTCCAAAGGGTTGTAAGCGGAATTGGCATGAACCAGCACATCGCTTTAGGCAATGCGCCAAAAGATGATTCGGCTGTCAAACTCAGGACACTGTAAAAAACACATAATAAAACAGAAAATACATAGTTCTTACTAAAGAAAACTACGAGAACGACTAACGGCAGCGTCCCGGCGGTAATAAAAATCCCCATTTCCAGCGAAAAAAATAATCGGTAAGCAATGCTGTTTACTTCTGCAATCATCCCGCCGCACAGAATTGATATAAAAGCCGATGTCAGACTAAAAATACTCCCAAAAAAGAACAAGACAATTATTTTTGCCAAAATCATCTGTGTGCTTGTGACAGGGATTGTACGCAGGTTTTTAAATGTATCATTATCCCGTTCCATAAAAAAGAGCATGGCTGCCATCACCCCGATCACGCATGGCAAAAGAAGTTCTACCCCATATCCCATAACAAACTGAAAATAATCATTAAAAATATCTATTTTGCTGTCATATTGTCCTGCTGTCTGGGGCATAGTCATCAACGCTGTCAGCGGCACGGGAAATAAAAACGCCGAAAGAACAACCAGCCATATAAATTTTTTTCGCTTCAATTTCGAAAACTCACAAATAACAAGTTTAAGCAATCCCTTCACCTCCTGTTACACGTTTAAAGTAATCTTCAAGGCTTTCTTCTGAAGTTGCGGCTTCCGATACTTCCAAGCCATTTTCTACAAAAGCAGTAACAATTTTTCCTATTGGTAAAGCAAGGTTATGCACCTGCATATTGTGGTCATCTTGTATGATAAACTGGCTTTCATGGAAGATACGCTCTAAAATTCTTGCCGCCTGTGCCGTATCAGAAACAACAAATCGGATATGTTTGCTGCTCTTTGCTTCCAGCTGCGCAAGACTTTCTTCTTCCAGCAATGCGCCGTGGTCAATAATGCCTATATCATCAGCCAATAATGCAATTTCAGAAAGGATATGGCTGGAAATCAAAATTGTTTTTCCACGCTCATTGCAGAGATCCCGGATAAAGGAACGGACTTCTGCGATTCCAATCGGGTCGAGACCGTTAATCGGTTCGTCCAGGATCAAAAGTTCCGGATCATGCATAATGGCAAGGGCAATCGCCAGCCGCTGCTTCATACCAAGTGAATATTGGGAAAACAGCTTCTTATCTTTGTAAGGCAGGCCAACCAGATCAAGTGCGTTTTTAATTGCGTCCCGGTTCGGCACACCCCGCAGGGCAGCAAAAATACGCAGGTTTTCCGTAGCGGTAAGATTAGGATAAAATCCGGGGGATTCAATCAGGCTGCCAATACGGGGCAGCAGCTTCTTTTCATTTGCCGCCAAAGGCTTTCCCCAAATTAACACTTCCCCGGAAGTCGGTTGTGTAAGTCCAAGCAGCATTTTCATTGTCGTCGTTTTTCCGGCTCCATTTCTGCCAAGCAGACCGTAGATACGCCCTTTCTGAACATGGATATTCAGATTGGCAACACTTTTCTGCGTTCCATATTGTTTTGTAAGATTTTTTGTTTCAATTACATATTTGCTCATTACGAAACCTCCTTTTCATGTCTACTATTCTATCACGCCAGCCTTGCATCAACCTTGCACGAACCTTGCATTAACCTTGCATTTATAGTAAACGACATTTCTGTAACCGATCCTCACCTCATATCTCTTAAAGTCCGAGTGCTTTTTTACCACTTCCATCATTTCATTAAAAATATTTATTTCTTTATCGTTAAATTCCAGTACAAGTATACGCCCGATATTATCACCTCTTCTGTTTCTGATCATATTTTATCTTGCTCGTACATCTGCTGACAATTCCCAATAATCTTATGCCTGACCTGACTCTTACATATCCTTTAATACTTATACAATTCTACATAAAGACATGATGGCACATCACTAAAACTGATCATCATTTGTTCATCCCCGTTTAATGTTCTTGCCGGAATCCATTCCCCTTTTTCAAATTTTCCATCCTGCAGCTTTAAAACAGCGACCTTTCTATTTTCACCCATCATGGCGGAAAAAACTATCCTGCTCATTTCCCTGCCGCCTTCCGTCATAAACACTGCCGGATTAATATTCAGGGCTGCCATTACTTCCGCCGATGGCTTTTCCACTTCTTCCGGCAAAAGCCCCAAGTCTTCAATCCCAAAAGGCTAATAACAAATTGCATGAAACTTCATAAATGCATACAGGCATTACTCCCAATATATGGAAACGAGAAGCGTATACTGCCGCTTCGATCCGGACGCTCCCCTGTGCGTCTATTTCCTTCTCCGAAATCATCAGGTCTGAATAAGCAAATGTAGTATAGGAAAGGCCATGCCCGAAATAATATCTTGGCGTATGGGGCATATCCACATAGTTTACAAATCCGATGCTCTCCCCCTGATGCCATGCCGAGCCATTGGGATGATTATAATAGACAGGAATCTGCCCTGCATGGTAAGCCACAGATACCGGCAGTTTTCCGCCCGGATTATATTCTCCAAGCAGTGCGCTGACTACCGCTTCCGCACCTGTTTCCGCCGGGCTCCATGCCTCTAATAAAGCATCTCATCCCGCAGAAACGTCTTTAAAAGTGTGTATGATGCAGACATCGGCTCCCCGTTGATAGAATTATAACTGGGCATGATCCCTTTCAGACCGGATTCCGCAATGGCTGCCTGAAAGGGCTTCCCATATATCTCCTTTAAAAGACCCACCGGCGTATCAGAGTGAGTTCCATGGATACACATATCAGCGTTCTCACTCAGATAATAGCTGCACCCATGACCAATCTGTGAAACCTGTGCGCAATACCGGTTTTCATTCCATAAATAATTATACCAGTATCTGGGTGTTCTTGGCTCTTTTATGATACAGGCATTCCCATCCTGTGAAAATTTGTATATCCTATTGTCCGTAAAATAATTCTGACTGTTTTCCATCGTTACAACTATCTCCTTTTCACCATCTATCTCACATTTTTCCAACTATGCCAAGTATAATCATATTGATGTTTTCCGTATTGTAAAATAAAACTTTCCATTGTAAAATTCTGTTTTAATTTCAAAAAACCGGTGCATAAAAGTTTTCTTTCTCATGCACCGGTCAAATAATGTTTACTTCTTCAATTCTTATTATTTACTTTTGTTTTGCTGCCTTTCTCTCTGCCACTTCCTGCCGCATTGCAGGCAGCTTTTTCTCCAGATCAAATCTGGTAAAGATAAAGAACATCAGCAGATTGATCACCACCGGAAGATAGTTGGAAAATCCGTAAATAGAATATCTCATGGAAGTTGTTGCTTCCGCTACAGTTGTAAACGGTCTTTTATGCTGCGGCGGTATTTCTTCCCCTACTACCTACAACACCACACAAAGCAAAAATGAAGGAGGTATGTTTGCTACAACTCTACAAGCAAAAAGCTGGCAAATTTACAAATCTTTTTCCTCATATGGTTTATTCCAAGAACCTATCTCAACGATATTTCCCTCCGGATCGGCAATAAAGCAAGTCCGCTGCCCCCACGATTCGGTTGTTGGTTCTAACAAAGATGTAGCTCCATGTGCAACAGCGTTCTGATACTGCACATCTACTTCCTCGTAGGTATCTACATACAAAGCCATTTCGAAATGACCGTTTACTCCTTTGAGATATTCATATTTCCTATCCGTTAATTTTTCAAAATCCCTTCTTCTGTACAAAAAGAATAATGTTCCATCTTTCAACAGATACACAATGTCCGTGTCCTCATTCTCTTTGATTTCAAAACTAAGTACGTCCCGGTAAAACTGAATCATTGTTCCCATATCTTTGACAAACAACCCATATCCGTCCAATCTCATAAATAAAGCCTCCTTTACCAAATCCCTGTTTGCCTTTATACTTGATTTTTCAACAGACAGAGAATTTATTTTTAGATAGCATTATTTTCCTGTACCGGAACATACAAGTAACAATATTCGTGTGTGCCTTCTTCCGGTTTGAAGAAACCATAATATTCAATGATTGGCAGCGTGTCATTGCCATAAGTGTAGCCTAGTTTAGGGGCAATCTGCTCTCCAATCCAATGATATGGCGGAACGCCGCCCGCCCACGGTTCATGTCCGAGTGCTCTTGCGGTTTCATCACACATTCTTATCCGTAAAAATTTTGCGGCGGGAATTTTGCAAATGTCATAGGAAGCAGGCTGAACATCGGTTGCGACAAAAAAACCAAACATCACGCCGCTGGGACGTTCGCACGAAAGATAATTCAGACTCATGCAGATATCCCAATTATCTTCACGGCTGTTTGGTGATGCGGAGAGCGACATAAAATCCTCCATAATTTTTTCAACATTCGGTTCATCCGTATTATTGTCTGCATAACCGGCTTTTCCGCACCAGACAGAATCGCTCCACTCAACCAAATCAACAGCAATTCCGTTGTAGTCATAAGTTTTAATGATATTTTCTTGCGGATGCCTTATATCCATTGTATTGTTCCTCCTTTTTCGAAAGTTATTGCGTTCAATGAAAGCAACATACTTTATCCTCTACATTTTACCTCCAACAGTTTCTTGATATCTTCATAATGTTCTTGGCAGAGAACCCGATAATGTATCCAGCCGCCGTCACCACAGGGATATTTATTATCAATTTGTTCCTGGGTGTACTTTTTCAGTTCCCCATAAACCGTTTCATATTGCGCATCTGCCAATCTCATCATAACTGTAAATGCGCCAGCTTCAGCAAAGATATTACACATAAGTTTTTTCTTTTTATAATGTCCGATTCCCCAGCCGTATTTATTGCCATAAGGGAAAACCACTTTCTGCTCTGTATGAAACGTAGCAGCCAGCCAGTCATTTATCATAGAAAAGCGTTCTGCATTTTCCGAACAATACGCTGTCATTTCCTCTACGGTTGGAACAGCCTGCCTATTCAGCATTCTCTCGTACATTACCACCCTCCCAATTAAAAGATTTCTTTGAAAATTTTAATTAAATTGTTTTATTATCTCTAATTCTCTTAACTTTTCAGCTCTTTCAAAAGCAACAAGCCGCTGTTTTATGCTGTCCTCCGTATCCCTGTCGATATGCCCGTTTTCAATGGCGGCGATTCGGATTCGCTTGCTGTAATGCCGTAAAACCTCGTCTACGGCTTCCGGCTCCCCGCTGGTCGCCCGGACATAGGGTGCTTCAAACTATTCGTCTATTGTGCCTAAAGGGTAAAACTTTTCTTCTGTGAGGTATTCAAGGGATATTTCTTTTTGCCGCCGCCTGTTCTTGTCACGCCATGCGGTGATAGCTGCGTGACGGATAACGACTTTGCAAAAGCCATTGAAAGTATACATGATGTGTTCTTTATACGCTTTCTAATTAGGTTCAAAGCCTATGTATGACTTGTGTTGCTATGCTGTTAAATATAACACATATATCTTGACACCTTTTGTCAAGGTTTGCAGACGGACACATGAAGCCGGAATTTGTGGAACAGGTAAAAGAGATGGACGGAACAGAAAAAGTATTACCTCTTTATGTATTTAAGAACAATATACAGGGGAATAATGAACCCATTTCCCGTTTAGAGGGAACGGATAATCTGGAATGGTATAATCGCCCGCGCACTAATTGCAAATCCCGAAATCCTGTTTGCAGACGAACCTACGGGAAACCTTGATAGTCATACGGGAGCAGAGATAAAGTGACGGACTACTTCAATAACCACACCATTTAGCCGGATAAAAATGCAATCTGCCTTCGACGGCAAAGAAAAAAAGCCGTCGAAGGGTTGCATTCCATAAAATTACCCTGTCTAAATTGCATCAGTCTGTTTCATATCCATTTCTTCGATAAAGTACTAAAAAAACAAGAATGCTAATGATTAATTCTCCGATAAGCACTGCGATGTCCAGAGGTTTTAACGTATATAACATTCCCTCGGCAAATCCACTTGCCATCTCTGTCAACACTCCAGTAAACAAAAACCCTGAGATATGGTGCAATTTTTCGGATAGATTTCCAAACAGTGGAATCATCATAAACACGATCACCAATGGATAAGAAATCAAATTTGCATTCATCTGATTTTTGGCACAGAGACCGACAATCATTCCCATTACACAACTAATCAGAGAGGCTGCCGCACTGACCAGTAAGAAAGCCACGACAGATACCTGGTTCATAGAAATACCACTAATCACCAATACCACAATATTGATTATATTCATCAACACAAATGGAAATAGAATACTTCCGATAAAATACTGCATTCCGGTGACTGATGACGTCATCAGGACCCGTAACGTATGTTTCTCTTTCTCTTCTGCAATGGCAGTTCCTACCATCAGGAATCCATCCATACACAAATTAAGGGAAATTCCCAAACTCAGGATCAAAGACACCAGAATTGGTGATAAATCACCTCCCGAATTGATGCTATATAAAACTTTGAATATCCATACCATCGCCACGGTTAGAAGCGGCCCGATCATAATCGCTGTATTGCGGCTGATACAAATCCATTTAATCTGTGCAACTGCTGTTAATTTATTGATATTATCCATATTAAAACTCCTCTCACATACTGGCTAATCCAAGGGATGCCCCTGTTACTTGTAAAAATACATGTTCCAATGTTGGCTCACAAGAATGAATACACTGTATTTCATCCCTCTGCATCCATTCTGAAATTTTTGCAATATTTTGAGGACTTTGCTCTAAGACGATTTCTTCCTGATTGTTCAAAAGTAGATGATATTTTTTATTTTGATTATATTTCAGGCAAAGTTCTTTGGGCGATCCGCACTCGACAATTTTCCCCTGATACAAAAGTGCAACTCTATCACAAAGTTTTGTGGCTTCTTCCATATTATGTGTAGTCAAAAAAATTGACATACCTTCTTCTTTCAGTCCCAACAACATTTTATGAATAGATACCGCAGTCGATGGATCTAATCCGCTTGTCGGCTCATCAAGAAATAAAATTCTTGGCTTATGAAGCACTGCCCTGGCCAAAACAAGCCTTTGCGTCTGCCCTCTGGAAAGTTTACCTGCCGGCTTTTTACGATGTTCATACAATTCCACCTGATGTAAGACTTCCTCCACTCTTACACCGGGAACTCGCCATATTTTTGCAAACATACTTAAATTCTGCCATACTGTCATTTTCTCATAAATTCCGCTTTGATCAGAAACCACGCCAATCTTTTCATAAATTGATTCATCAATATTAACCGTATCTGTATCAAGAATTTTCGCCTCTCCAGATGTTTGCCTTAACTGTCCTGTGATTATTTTAATCGTGGTTGTTTTTCCAGCGCCCGACGGCCCTAAAAACCCAAGAATTTCGCCTTTATGAAGCGTAATATTGATATCCTTAAGCGCCAATTCCGTCTTATAGCGCTTAGAAATATGTGATAAATCCAGTAATACATTTTGTTCCATAACATAACCCTCCTTCTAAATATTTTCTTTATAATTGCCCCGTTTTTCTATCGCAGAGTAATTATGATGGAAGTATCATATCATGTTTTATCACCTTTATGCTGAGTTCTGCCTGAATGATATACCATACTGCCTGAAACGGCTTTTGAACACTGTCATTTAAATTCTGCTCAACAACTCCCCCTTCACACTTTTAGAAAACAGACATTTTTCTCCATTATCCATAAGAATTTCCCGATGCTTTAAATCTAACTCCTGAATCTTATTTACATTGACCAGATATGACCTGTGAACCCTTAAAAAATGCTCCCTAAACTGCTCTTGTAACTCCTGCATACTGCCAATAAAATCAATACAGTCATTCTTCGCATGAAGTTCTATTCTGTGTGTACGGGCACTTGTCTCAAAGAACATAATTTCATCCACTGGAATATGCCTTACAATATCCAACACCTTTACTGTAAAGTATTCCTTTTGCTCTCCCTGCTCCTTACACATCCGTTCAGTAATGACCGCAAGGTTTTTGTACATTCCGGCCAGCATCTTTTCTGAATTGCCCTTTACTATATAATCCAGCGCTTCCAGGTGATAACGAAACGTCTCAAATGCCAGATCTGGAAAAGAAGTTACATAGATAAGAAAGCCTCTGGCATCGAACTTTCGAATCTGTTGTCCCAGCATAAATCCATCCATCGCCTCATCCTTAAGCTCCACATCCAGAAAATAAATTCCTCTCTTTGGAGACGCCGCCACCGCTGCAATAATTTCCTGGGGATGCCTGCTGCACAGAGCAATCTGCATATCATAACCTTCAATCATAATTTGTTTTTCTAAAAACTTTTTCTGTGCAGCGAGTATCATCGCATCATCTTCACAAATATAAATTGGAAGCATATTTTTTCCTCCACAATTTTTAACACTTCTTATTCCTGTATCTTTAATTCCTGAATAAAATAGCCATCCTTGATTGTTGTTAGAGAGAAGACATTTTCATAATGTTCTAAAATACTTTTATAACTTGCAAGGCCAATTCCTCTGTCCGCCCCTCTAGTAGAATAACCCTGCTGCCAGATCTTGTGAAAATCAATATTTGAATACAATGGATTTCTTACTTGAAATGTTGTGCATTCTTCCTGGCTGCTAATCATAATATGTATCTGAGGTTTTGGCTTCTTACCTTTTTTTCCTTGTACTTCATCAATAGCATTGTCAATCAGTATCCCCAGGCATCTGCACAAGTCAGTCGTTCTCAGCCGCGTTCTATCAAATGGACGCAATACTTCCAGTTCACAGGAAATCTGCTCCTGCTGCATTTTTTCCATTTTCCCCAACAGCAGCCCTTTTACCTCAAGCATATGAATATTTCCAAGTTGTGTCAATCTGCGTATCTGTTCCCCCACCTGATAATCAAAATCACTTGTCATATCCTGGATAAAATTCTGCACTGCTTCCATATTTCCCTCTTTTGCCTGAAGGTACATGCCGGACATCATATTCTTATAATCATGACGGAATCTTCGCATTTCACTCTGCAATTTTTCTAAACTCTCAATATAAGCACTTTGCTGCTGCATACTAATCTGCTGAGTCTGAATTTGCTTCTTTTGCATTTCCTGACGCCCTGCATAACCAAAAATAATAAAAACAATCAGTAGATATAACAGAGAAACGACTGCATTATCGTTACCAACCCGTTCTCCTATTTGCACCATATAATAAAGTATTTCAGACAAAATCGGGTATAAACTGATAAAAATAATACTTACCTTTTTCGATTCTTTCCGTTCAATCCACAGTCGGAACATTTTCCCAACTCCAGTTTTATATAGAAACAGCACCCAGATGATCTCTATGAGTGGTGTTAATACATACAGAAAAAAATAATATATTAACCGTTCTCCCCAAATATCCAAATGAAAAGTCATATTAGGTGAAAATAAAACGCCTATGTGTACCGCAAAAGATTCCAACATTTCTAAAAAAACAGCCGAAATCCAACAAGTCAGCAGATTTTCCCGATAGAGAAAATATAAATAAAACATTGCTCCTGTCATTCCCAGATAGGTAAACAAGATTTGTCCTGCATTATACCTCCATCCAAAGATACCCGCTTTATAAAAAACTGTCCCCATCAATGCCCAGACACAGATAAATAATATAGTAAAAGCAATCATTTTCACTTTGCGCTCTCTCATTTGATATGGTTTTCGCTCCAGGAGCAACATAGAGATCCAGATCGTAAACAGCACACTTATTGTCAAACCAAAGGTATTAGTGCAGAAAAGCCCCCAAAAACTCATAATCCTCTTTTACCTCCTACAACTTCTCCCAATCCTGGCGATCCTGGATCTGCATTTCTCTTACTGCTGATACAAATCCGCCACACAAAACTGATTTCCATTGATCAAATTCCTTCTTTCTGACGCTGAATCCTCAGTTCTTTCCTCCTGTCAGTATTTTGAAAGGATCCGTGTGCGAGTCTTCACGTCTTCCTGCATTTTCTCAGCACCAGGGCCCCGATCCCCAGCAGGATCAGCCCTGCTCCCAGAAGCAGCAGCATGTCAGCGAAGGTAACGCTGTCTTTGACAAGCATCGGCACGACTCTGCCGGCCTGCTCCGGAAAGTAGGTGACGATCACACTGCATGCGTTGTTCAGAAAATGCATCAGCATGGCCGGATAGATGCTTCCCGTCTTCCATACCACATAGCACAGCACGGCGCCCAGAAGCCCCGTCGGGATAAACTTCACCAGACTCATATGATAAGCGCCAAACAACGCCGCCGTTATGGCGATCGCCGAAACCACCCTGTATCTCGCCTTCAGAGAATGCAGGATCAGCCCCCGAAACAGCATCTCCTCACAGACAGCCGGCGCCAGCGCGATCACCAGAAATGCCGCCGGCACATTGTCTCCCATGATCCCGGAAAAAGTCGTTTCCACATTTTCCGCACTCTGCGGAAAGAGCTTCATCAAACCGCCAGCCAGCATAATATTGATCAGATACACTCCCACAGCCAAAAACGCGCTGCCGACAAAACCTGCCGCCCCTGTGCCTGTAAAACCGTAGGTCAGCTTCATATCTTTTTTCGTATAAATCACCAGTGCCAGCGGTACAAGAAGCAGGATCAGCTGGGTGCCGAACACGCCCGCCAGCCCATATTTCACCTGCAGCAGACTGCCCGCATACAGAACCAGCAGGATCGTCACCGCCACCACAAACCACACGTCCGACACGGTGGGCACACCGCCCTTTCGCAGATTGCTTCTTTTCTCAAAAAGCTGCAGACTCCCCTTCTGCTCCGAGAACAGAATCGCCTCGCTGTCATAGATCTTACTTAAGAACAGGATCGCCACCACCGCATAGGCCACATTGCTGATCAGCACCACCGCGATCAAACCGTAATCCACCTTAAAGACCAGCATATTCTTGATCAGCAGACAGATGTTCGCCACCGGCATCATAGCCATGGCCCGGGTCAGCTCCAGATTGGGAATGAACCCGATATAGCCCACAAACATTACCACCAGCATCAACGGCGTAATATAGTTGTTGGCCTCTTTATAGCTCTTCGCAAATGAAGTCACACACATGGTCACCGCACTGATAAACAGCGAAAAGGCAAATATGGCCAGCATACATACCAGGATCGCCGGCACGAACATTGCCATGTCAAAGGAACCCACATCCGACTGCATCTCCAGGATCGCATAGATATAGAAGGCAATCCCGCCCATCGAAAGAATATTCAGGAGCGCCGAGATCATGCCGATCACCGCCACCGTAATGAACTTCGACACGATCAGCTGCCTGTTCGTCACCGGCAGCGTCAGTATGGTTTCCAGCGTTCCCCGCTCCCGCTCACCCGCCGTCGTATCAATGGCCGGATACATGGTGCCCATCAGCAGGCTGATGATCAGCATGAAAGGCAGGACAGAACCCATGATACTGCCCAGCGACTGCTCACTGCTGGACATGTTTTCCTTCTCATAGCCGATCGGCTCCAGAATCTCATGCACGTTAAGACCGGCCGCCTCGATCCGCTGTCTCGTCATATCTTCCCGCAGCTCATCGAAAGCCTCCATGACAATACCGGCCGCGTAATCCGAGTTGGTGACAGAGTTCAGATAATATACATCATACTGCATCCGCCCGTCCTGCATCTTTCCCGCAACATAGACGTCTATGGTCTCCTCATTCAAAGCGGCTTCATAGTCCGCAACGGAAGCCGCATCCACGATCGTGATCTCGTATGCATTTTCCTCTTCGTCAGTTTCCCCCTGTTCCAGCAGCTTATGTAAAAAGGCGCCGTCATCCCCGGCATCCACCGCGATCCTGTAATTCTGCGTCTCCATACTGGAAGAGATGAAAGCTACCACCTGCATGGCGCCTATAAAGATCAGCGGGTACAGGATCACCGGCACCACCATCATCATGATCACGGTCTTCTTGTCGCGGAAGACATCCAGCATTTCTTTCTTCACCAAAGTCCTGATAATCTTCGTGTTCATTATGCACGCCCTCCTTTTATACCGCCTGGCTGCTCATATGAGCCGTCGGCTGCATCCGGCAGTATACTGCCGCTTTCTTCCAGGATCAGCCCTGAAAAAACATCCCGCAGGCTGTCCTTCTTCGTCCGCTCCTTCAATTCCGCCGGCGTGCCTTCGCTGATGATCTTCCCCCGATGGATCATCACGATCCGGTCGCAGAGATATTCCGCCTCTTCCATATAATGCGTGGAGTAGAGCACTGTCTTTCCTCTGTCTCTCTCCCTTTTCATGAAATCAATGATAGACGCGCTGCTGATGATATCCAGTCCCAGCGTCGGCTCATCGAAGATATAGACCTGCGGGTCATGCACCAGACATCTGGCGATGGAAGCCCGCTGCGTCTGTCCCGTCGAGAGCTTCTCGATCCGGTTATCCAGAAAAGCATCCATGGACAGGACCTCACTGATCTGCCTGATCCTCTCTTCCACCGTCTGCTCCGGGATGCCGTAGATGGTGCCCAGCATCTGCAGCAGCTCACGGGACGAAAGTCTGCCGTAGAGCTTCGTATTGTTGGACAGATAACCGATATGCCGTTTGACTTCGATCTCGTCCGTCATCTCCGTCTCTCCCATCCGGATGCTGACCTGTCCGCTGGTGGGCTTCATCAGCCTGGACATCATGCGCAGCAGTGTGGTCTTGCCCGCCCCGTTGGGCCCCAAAATGCCCACGATCTCTCCTTCCTCCACCGTCAATGAGATATCGTCAACGGCATTGATCTCCATTTTCCTGTTCTTCTTTTCATTTCTGACAAAAGTTTTTATCAGATGATCCGCTTTGATCACGTTTACTTCCCCTTTCCCTTTCTTCTTTTACTTCCTGACGCTTTGCTGCAGACGCGGACGCACCGGGATGCTTCTCACGCCATGCGCTCTGCCGGATGGATCCTATTGCTCATCCTCCTCGTCCTCTTCCTCCTCCGACTCAAGCCGCTCCACCCGCCTGCGATAGAGAAACGCCACGAACGATACCACCGCATAACAGACTGCGACAGTAAATACCAGCATAAATACACCCGCGGCAGCCGAACCCGCCAGGGCCTGATATTTCCGGTAGGATCTGGCAAACTGCAGTACCCCGCAGACGATTCCGGCAATGATGCTGGCGCACAGATTCACTTTCGGCGTGGGTTCCAGCTTCCGGTCCCAGATACCGTTCTTCAGGCATGCAATCACAATGTAAAGAGACAGACCCATAAAGACGATCCATTCTCCCACCAGATTTCTCCATTCCAGTCCCAGACAGCACCCCACAAAAAGAGAGATCGCCAATCCCCAGAAGGCGATCCAGCAGCCGTTATGTTCGATCTGCAACATCTTCTGCTCCTGCCTCTCATCCAGTCTGTTCCTTCGCAGCTTTCCTTTTCTCATACATCATGACCTCCTACTACCATCCCCTGCTTTTGCGTTATTGCGCCCTGACTGCTTCCTTCTCATTCTTCCTCCCAGAACAGATCGTCAAGACGCTTCCCCAATACCCGGCAGATGGCACGGCACAACCTGATCGTGGGATTGTATTCTCCCTGCTCGATCGCATTTATCGTCTGTCTGGAAACCCCCACGGCCTCAGCCAGCTCCTTCTGTGTCATATCCTTCTCGGCACGTGCTACTTTGATCGGGATATTCCTTGCCATTTACCCCCCCCCTTTCAAAAACAGGGTATCATATAGCAGTCTTTGTGTCAATTATATTTTACTTTTTGTCGGATTGGCGCCTTTCAGTACCGCAAATGTTTCGATCCATACTTAACGACAATACAGAGTTCCGTGTCGCTCATTTCTAAAAATTTCAGAGGAAGACAGCTCCATAAAGTTCACCTCCATAAATAAATTCGTTTATAAAACCTGATGTTTCGCAAACACTCTATGGGAAACCAAAATGCCAATTACCATGAATATCAAAGCAACAGGTACAGCCAATAGCGCATAAAGTACCTTACCACTTACTTGATCTACCGACATAAGAGAAGCAAACTGTACATGATACAGCGGCAATAGCGTAATGATTTTGAATAATGAACTTGTTTCGGTAACTGGCAGCAAAACAGGAAATAGATAAACTGCCGCAGAAGCTACTAATGCTGCCGTTTGATTTTTGCATACCGCAGATAAGACCAATGTAATACCTGTAACACTGATAACACTGGTAAATGCTAAAAGTATTTGATAGTTTAGCAATGTACCGCAAGTAATGTTAAATGGAATGTACTCCGTGGCAAAATCCGCAGGAGCAAAGAGAATACTGCAATCCAGCCCACTACCTCCATACAGTATAAAAGCATATACAAAGTTAATTATCGAAACAACGGTAGTTACAATCAACGCCGCTAAAATACTTCCAATGATCTTTGCTGTTGCACATTTTGTTTTTCCATATCTGCTCGTTAAAATGATATTATCAACACCCCCGTATTCTCCAGAAAAAACAGGTGCAATCATAATGGCAACAACTAATGATAGAACAACAAATATCCTCACCATATTTTGGCTTGTTTGAAGCCAGCCATATATATATCCGATTTTAATTTCTTCACTTTCAAACACATCAGAAACACCAAAGCCGTTCCAGTTGCCATTCAGATCAGAGAAGTTACGAAATAAAGCCGATTGCAGGGCATTTTGATAAAGATATGCCGCATTCATACCATGTAAATCCTGTTTGGGCTTAAACTCTATCATCATTTGTTGTACTTTTTCATCAGTCAACAGTCCCTCATATTTTCCTGCGATAGCTTTATCAATTTCAACAGCTACCCGTCCCGTTCCCTCGCGGCTTTTCCCGTCAGAAGCATACATATTTTGATAAGCGGAAAAGCCTAAGAGAACCGACAAAAGGAACAATGCAATCAGCGCGGCTTGTGTAAGACGCTTTGAGAATATCTTTCGCAATTCAAATTGTATTAGTTTTTTCATTCCTCTATATCTCCTTTGAAGTAAAATAAATATAAATCTTCCAAATCAGGTTGTACTCTTACTGCATTTTCCATAGGTGGACATTCAGAAATTATCCGTAAAATAGTTTCACTCTTGTCTGTGTTACGAAGATTGCTCGTATTAAATTTTGCTGCATATGTTTCAGCATAAGCAGACGGAACCGCACATTCCCATACTTGCCCGTCAATCTCGGCAGTAATTTCCTGTGGCTTTCCAAAGTGAACAATTTGCCCCGATTTCATCATAATGATTTCTTCTGCAATAAACTCTGCATCTGAAACAATATGTGTTGACAAAATCACAATACGGTTTTTAGCAAAGGCACTTATCAAATTACGAAAGCGCACTCGCTCTTTTGGGTCAAGTCCCGCTGTTGGCTCGTCTAAAATTAAAATGTGTGGATCGCCCAGCATTGCCTGTGCAATCCCTAAACGCTGCTTCATACCGCCGGAAAAAGTCTTTATTTTATGTTTACTCTCAGCGGACAATCCAACAGCTTCAAGTAACTCCTTTGACTTTTTCTCTGCATTTTTTTCGTTTAGTCCTTTTAAGGCAGATACATACAACAGAAAATCCAGTGCTGTAAAATCGGGGTAATAACCAAAGTGCTGTGGAAGATAACCTAAAAGACCACGATATTTTTCGTTAAGTCCTACAATGTTTTTATCGTTCAAAACAATCTTCCCGGATGTGGGAGTTTGAATGTTACATAGTAGCCGCATGAATGTAGTCTTTCCCGCCCCGTTCGGGGCAAGTATTTATAGACAACCACCGCAACACCGCATAAATCAAGGCTTTTAAGAAACACGAAAACTAAACACGAAGCCCTATAATCACATGGTAAACGCCTTTTCCACACGGAACGGGCGTTTTTCATTGTCCGGGCAGACGAAAGGAGCTGATAACGTGGCAGTATTCCGGGTGGAGAAAAACAGGGGCTACACGGTTATGTCAAACCACCACCTACGCAACCCCGACTTGACCCTAAAGGCTAAAGGGCTGCTTTCCCAAATGTTGTCCCTGCCGGAAAATTGGGACTACACCC